>JGI24703J35330_11748050_pt1 | contig 10170 bp, 1 predicted proteins | sample TergutNt197P1_FD_35330 | JGI IMG/M metagenome (IMG submission 35330) | reverse complement strand
GCGATATACTTAATAGCTTCAATGAGGCGGGTGACGTTTATGGTGCCGTTGCAGCTGTTAATGGAATGGTATATGTGGGCGGCATCGTCGGGAAAAAATCAGGCTCTGGCGTTATCGAAAGAACTTTTAACAGCGGCACAGTAAGAGCAGTAGCTGAAGGTCGAGATTCCACCGCCTTTGCAGGTGGTATTGTAGGAAAAATTGAAAACAACGGCGGTTTAGTTAACGAAACAACCGTGCGAAATAGTTATGCAAAAGGCGAAGTAATTGCAGAATCTGCATCTGTGTACAGAACAACGATTGTTGCAGGCGGCTTGATTGGCGCATATCGTGGTCGTGTTGTTATAGCTGATTGTTATACAACAGATATTTCTATACGCGCCAATGCCACAGGTCAAGGTGAGACAGACGTTATCGCAGGCGGTCTTGTAGGCAGAAACGAAAACAACACCTTAACCGGCCCGGGTCAGCAATTTTCATCGGAAATAAGGAACAGCTACACAACGGCTCACATTAACGCCGTTTCTGCTGGTGGAGACCGTGGTATTACCCACACGGGCGGATTGCTTGGTAGTGAGGAAATATTCACTGCTTTTGGTGGTAGCTTAATAAGCACCACGAGAGCAATTATTACAAATTCATATTTCCTCAACACGCAAGTGATTGAAACGACAAGCATCTATGATTACAGAATTAACGTAGGTACGCCTTTAACCGAAGCGCAAATGAGAAATGCCGCCAGCTTCATCGGTTGGAATTTTACAGCAGGTGGGGATTGGTTCTTCGAGGAAGGTGTAAACAACGGATTCCCTGTTTTGCGAGGTCTTAACAACAATACACATACCTCGCCAACGAGCGTTTCATTAGATAGAGGCGAAATAACGCTGCCTACAGGTGAATGGGTACACATGGTAGCTACAATTGCTCCTGCACATGCGTCCGTCAGAGCCGTAAATTGGACTAGTGACAACGAAGATGTGGCTTTTGTAGGTACGCGAGGAACAATTACAGCCCGAAACCCCGGACGCGCAACCATTACAGCAAGGAGTGCTTCTAACCCGTCCCTTTTTGCTACGGTTGTTGTAACCGTTTTCCCGCGGGTTGCTACTCCGAACGCTACACTTTTGAACTCGGACGATGCGGATAACCTTTTGGTTGCACTTCATAGCGATACCCCCGGCGCAGTGATTTATTTCACAATAAACGAACCCAACTCTATTCCGGATAGAACAAGTACACGCTACACGGGTCCCATTCCCATAAGCGTAACATCCTATGTACAGGCAAGAGCATTCGTGACGTTTGATGACCCGGTATTGGGAACATTTGAGGGTTCGAGTAATCCCGCTGGATTTTTATACACCGTCATGCAAGCTGCCAATCCAGTGGCAAGCCATGATTCGGGGATTCTCCCCTTTGGCACTATTATAACCTTTTCCGGTGCGACGCAAGGTTCAACCGTTCGCCACACCGCAACCACAGCAATCGGTAACGCCTCACCTAGCGCACCGGGCGAAGTCACATCAGATAGTCCTATTCTTTCATCAATAAGATTGGACCGCTCTATGAATGTCAACGCAAGGGCGTTTCATCCCACTCGCTTTGACAGCAGTACGGTGATGTTTTCTTTCCAAGCACAAGTTGATGCTCCTGTGTTTTTACCGGGAGATGGAGCAGAGCTTCCGTTTAACGCGCCCATAACAATTGCAAGCATGACACCCGGTGCTGTAATCAGATACACAACCGATGGTTCGGAACCTACAGAGAGCAGTGCCGTTTATTCATCACCCATTGCTATAACGATGAATAATACAACCATTAGAGCGAGGGCCTTCTTGGATGGTTGCGTGCCAAGCGAAATAGTGTCTGCGACGTTTACGCTCGGAGCGCCACCCATTGAAGTCAACGTTGACCCAACCGGCATAATCGCCAGTGGCTCTCCAGTCAATATTTTTTCCGCTGATACAAATACCCGAGGCATGGTAATTCGATACACAACCGATGGAAGCGAACCTAACGGAAGCAGTCCTCTTGCTTGGAGATATGCTATAGGTGGCGGCGGCGTTTCAACGCCTATAATTATAACCGACCCCATTATCATCAGAGCGAGATTCTTTAGTGAAGGTAGCGGAATGCCGATAAGCGACATAAGAGCATTTGATTTCGACAATGTTGTAATCGCAAGTCCGACAGCTAATATTCTCTCCGGCACGCGAATTCGCTTCGACGATACGATAACACTTTCTAGCATTGCTACGGACGCACAAATCAGATACACAACTGATGGCTCTGCACCAAATGAAAACAGCGCACTTTATGTTGCTCCAATATTTTTTGGAGAGCAGTATCTAAATCAGCAAGTTTTAATACGTGCTATTGCCCATAGACCGGGTTTGCCACCAAGTCGTGAGGTTTCCTTCACATATATAATTGAAGGTCAAATAACATCTTCACCGGTTGCCGACCTTTCCATCCGTCCATTGGTTGAAGATGCAGCGGGCATTCCGTTTAGGGGGCATTTCGTTACGCTTATCTCTGAACCCGGGGCAACAATTCACTTTACGACCAACGGAACTGTTCCCACGAGAAACAGTCCGATTTATACTCAGCCGATTTTGGTAACTTCAGAAAATCCTATTTTTACGGTTCGAGCGATGGCTGTCAGCGATGGGAAAATTTCTAGCGAAGTGGTTACATTTAATTATGATGTAGCTGTTCTTGATGCGATACTGCAAGAGGATATTGGGCAAATTGAGCTTGAATTGGGTTCACTTGGACCGATATTGTTGCCTTCAAATGTACCAATGTTAGGTGGCTCGGAAATAAGCCTTGATTTTGGCATGATTCCCACTAGCATGGTAATTGAAGATGGTAAAATAATGGTGGGCATTGGCGTTGAAATAGGTGGTGCGGACGAATTCGGTGACTTGCAAAACATGGTAAGAAATGGTCGCCCCAACACACTTTTTGATGCCATGCGTGATTTCAAACCTACACCGCAACCTTATTTTCGAGCAATGGGATATCTTATTGGCACAGTTCCTGCGCCAGGGGAAGAATTCTCATTAGGCGGAGGAATTTCGGTAAAAATAGGTGTTAGATATAATTTGGAAAAACAATTTATCATTGTAGTTGTTCCAGTTGTAGTAGGTCTGACGCTTGATGCTAATGTGGGCTTTGAAGGACAACTAGGATTTGTTGGCGATGCAATAAAACCTAAAGCTACTCTCGTTGGCGTTATACCTCATGTTGAAGTTCGAGGTGGTATCGGAATAGCTTATATTGTCAGTGTCGGCGCATTCGGCAATGCGGAAATGAATGTGAGATGGGACATTTTAGAAGATGAGTGGCATTTGGGTTTCGCAGGTTCTTGGGGTGCTTATGCACGAGCGTTATTCTGGGAATATAGAATCCCTGCCATGAGCGGTACATTTTGGTGTACTTGTGGCGACTGCGCACGATTTGGTTGGGCTTGGCAGCAAGCGCACGATATTTCAACATTCAGTACGGATGTTCCGATTTTATTATGTTCTGATGGTTTTACCCTAGCCCCTCGCAACCATTTAAGTACACAATCCTCATGGATGGGTAACCAGCCCAACATCCGCCCACTTGTAGCCAATGACGCGCCCGAAATTCGTGTTTTGCAACAATCCGTGTATGACCAAATTGCGCCACAGATTGCCGAGGCTAATGGTACGCGCGTAATGGTCTTTCTCGCTGACGATGGTTCACGAGGGGACATGAACCGCACAGCTTTAATGTATTCAGTTTATGACAATTTGCTTGATACGTGGAGTGTTCCAAGACAAATTGATAACACGGATACTGCAAACACTGCAGATTTTTTCCCGAATATTGCAAGCGATGGTGAAAATATTTGGGTAACATGGCATAACAGCAGTGTCGAGTTCTCTAGTGAAGCGACACTCTCCGATATGTTGGCAAGTTCGGAAATTTCTGTAGCACGTTTCAACGGAACAACGTTCACTGACATTATGACGTTGACCAATAACAATGTTATGAACACACAACCTAAAATAGCAGTTGATAATGGTAACGTGACCGTTGTATGGGTGAGAAATGAGAGCAATGAAATACTTGGTTTAACAGATAGGCGTGCGGATAGCAGAAGCAACAAACTCATGGCTATTCAATTCGCGAATGGTGTTTGGGGTGACGAAATTGTTTTGAAGAGTGACCTAAGTGCCATCATAGATACAGCCATCGGTCACTTTGGTAGCAATGTCCGTATAGCCTATATTGTGGATATGGATAACGATTTCAATACAATTCACGACCGTAGTTTGATTGTGATAGATATTAACGGAAATATCACAAGCACACCTGTTTCCGGAAATCTCGTATCAAATCCTGCATTCACCGGCATTAACGGCATGACTGTATTGAGTTGGTACGAAATTATCGAAACGGTAGAAGATGGAGAAACATTCAGCGGCGGTAATATCCGCTACATGATGTCTAATGGAGCGGTTCACACGCTTTTCAATGCTAACGATATGCTGACCGACAACTTCCGGATGATAAGTAACAACGGACAAACCGCAGTTATCTACCCACACACTGAGGACAGTGCTGGAAGTATACGCGCACGAATTTATAATAATGGAAGATGGAGCGAGTCCTTCACCCTTGCGGATACTGGTGGGTTTGCACGGAATTTTGACGGCGTATGGGACGATAACGGCAATTTCTATATCGCTTACAACAACTCTCGTATGTCAGTCATTGGTGAAAATGAAAATGCAACATTGATTGAGTCAAACGACTTGAACGTGTTGCGTGCGCGTCCACTGCCGAATGTTCGATTAGCCAACGTATTCTTTGCTCATCAAGATGTGCTTCCGGGTGGAAGATTACCCGTAACTGCGCGAATGGAAAACATCGGCGGTCAACGAGTGGACAATGTCACGGTTTTTGTTAATGGCAACGAAACGGGTACCTTCTTAATTAATTCCGGTCTGCAAATCGGTGAGACAACGGAGCTTGAGTTTGAAATACCAATGCCGAATAACTTGACCGAACAAACTCATTTCATTGTGACAATAGTGCCTTCGGGTTCCTTCGGTTTTGATATGCGAGATAACAGCTACACGCTTACCGTGGGTGCGCCAAATTTGACGTTGAATCTGACGCGTAATCTTGTTGACGAAAATGATGAGAATGGAGCCATAAGAATTACGGCAGTTGTCGAGAATGAAACTCGGTTCCTCGCGGATGCTACTCTAACTGTGCGTCGAGATTCATTAGATGGTGAAATTCTTGACATCGTAAATATGGGCAATCTTTCTGCAGGGCAGGAATCAACAACAGCGGACTTATATATCGTTCCTAGCGTGTTCGTTCCCGATGGTGATAGTTCCGCGCTTCTATTCTTTGAAGTTACAAGCAATCGTCAAGAAGTATTCATGTCGAATACAACCGATTTCATGATCATCTTTGCTCCAAATGAAGTGTTCGGCATTACGCTTAGTCCAAACAATGACATGATGTTTGATTCCGTTTCACAAGGCTATGGAGATATAGCACCGCACTGGATAACGATAAGCAATACGGGCAATCAGCCAACCGGCACATTAAATATTCTCTTGTTTGGTGAAGATGCTGACAGCTTTGTGTTGAGCGAATCGATGGCTAATAGCATTGAATCGGGTCAAGTTTCCAGTTTTACAGTAGAACCCATACCAGGACTTTTACCTGGCACATACAGTGCTGTTGTCATGGTAAACGGGAGCGATAATATTGAGGCACAAAGTTTAAGCGTTAGCTTTACGGTGTATGCCGAATATAGTCACTCTATTACTGTACTGAGTGATTATGGTGGTACTGCAAGTGCGAATATATCATCTGCATCACAAGGTACAGAAATCACATTGTTTGCCGAGGCTAATAATGGCTATCGATTTGTGCGCTGGGAGGTTATCAGCGGAATCATTGACCTATCTAGTGTGACGGGAAATCCTACGACTTTTCAAATGCCAAATCATGAAGTTATGGTTCTTGCGGTATTTGAGTCAACTGCATATAGCTACAGTGTGACTTTCAACTTGAACGGTGGCAATATGGATGACTACACTGACGATGTCGTTATTTGGGTCAATCAAAACACAACAATTGGCGCGTCAATTGGTGGTGTTGCGATTCCTAACCCAATACGCAATGGATATACGTTCAGTGGATGGCGCTACATGGGACAAGAGACAACTGCTCCCAATTTGACAGGTGAGCAAGTGGCGCAAATTACAGTCAATGCAGATATGACACTGTTTGCTATCTGGCAATCAAATGCTGGGGTAAGACTTGGTGATGTTACCGGCAGAGGCGTGATTGACCTCGCAGACATCATACTTCTTCGCCGCTATGTAGCTAGACATTTTGAACACATTTCGGGAAATACATGGCGTGTTATTAATTCAGTGCCAGAGCAAACGGTTTACTTCAACCGTGCCGCCGCTGATGTAAACGCTGACGGCTCTATCAACCTTGCCGATATTATTCTGCTAAGAAGATATGTTGCAAGGCATCCGGGTGTTGTTCTTGGGCTACAGCCTGCGTCATTTGGAGAGCTTGGTATATCGCCATTCGGAATATCGGAAGCATTTTCCGATGAATCCGACCCCATTCAAGTTTCTGCATCAACTACAAGCGGAGTTGCGGGAGAATATGTTGATGTAGTAATTTATGTTGATGCCAATCCTGGATTTATCGGGTTGCAACTCGAACTTCAATACGATGCAACTGTATTGACACCGACAAGCGTTACGTCGGGAACACTCATTCCATTACCGATACAACCCACACTCACGGATGATCAACTGAGTTTGGTGTTTGAATCAACGAGCTTCGAGAATGTTCATGGTAGCGGTGAACTGGCAATTGTTAGATTTAAGGTTTTGCCGGACGCTGAACCGGGATATGCCGATATTGGTTTGAATGGAATTCTTGCCATAGCTGGAGAGCCTAAGTTCATCGAAATTGGAGTCTTGGCAACCAGCGGATATGTTGAAATCTACGAAGAACCCATATTCCTATCGGGTGAAGCTATAATCATTGCTTCTGACGGCGCAGGCGTACAAGGCGAATATGTGGATATCGTTGTTTCCTTAAATGAAAATCCCGGAGCGTTCGCATTGGGCTTTGATATGGTATACGATGCAGATGCTTTAGAGGTCGTTGAAATCATGGAAGGCATGATTTTACCAATGCACGTTTCACGTATGCTGTTGACGGAGAGTCCTGCGTTTATGACCGATAGCACATTTATGTCCGAGCCGACATTTATGACATATCCTGCAGATGTTGACGAAGAATCTGCCGGCCAACCAATTCCAATGCTGGGTCTTAGAACAATCACCTTTAACTTCACAGAATATTATTCACTTGACACAGACGCAATAGGCGAATTGGTTGTTGTAAGATTCAGGATTCGTGACAATGCAATATTCGGCCAGTCCGTTATCGTTCTAAACAACGGCAGTGGACGAAGTGTTGAAATAACAAATCTTGATGTAATACTTGAAAGCGGAACGGTTGAAATCGGATAGTGGTTTTATCAAAGATAGCGAAACAGCCTTCGTTTGGATGAAGGCTGTTTCGCTATACACCATGTATTTAACTATAAGGAGACGATAAGTGTATGAAACACAAAAACCTAAAAAACGGCAAAAAGAAAAAATATACACATTTAATAATTTTAATTGCAATGTTTGCACTCTTATTACCATTAGCTGTATACCATGCAATGGAGCAATCTGAGAGTGATTTGTTGCTTATTGAGCCGGAATTTATATCCGCTCCGCTGAACCCACCGCCCCAAATTCCAGAATCGTTTGTGCCTTTTTCTGAATGGAATGCGTCAATGCCTTTGCCGCACCGACCGCTTTCTCCTACAGAATTTGTTATATGGAACTCACATTACTGTTCGCAAGGTCACGTCAGCGAAATGGAACTCGAAATTTTATATTTAACAAACATCGAACGAACAGCCCAAGGATTACCACAGCTAACATTAAATTATGCGTTGTCGAGGGCGGCACGGTTTAAGTCACAAGAAATGCTTGATTTAAACTATTTTGCGTCTGAAAGCCCCATTTATGGACATTGGGGAAATATTCCGATGCAGTTTATAATCGGTCATCAAGGATTAGGGCAAAATCCACTTGCATTTACCAATCGTCAAATCGCGGACACAACAGCTACTTTTATCGTGCAAAGTTGGATGAACTCTCCAAGCCATCGCGATATGATACTTCATCCCTCTGTTACTGAATTGGGAGTTGGCGTGATTATGCGTCCTCCGGTGGGTGCGGATATTATGAATATCACAGCAACTCAATTGTTCGGACACGCTGTTGTCGCACCCGAACACTGCACTTGTTCGCATCAAATACGTTCAACTTCTGTTTCTGCTGTCAATTCTTCCGGCACAACGGGCGGATATATAGATGTTGAAATTCGTTTGGACGCAAACCCCGGCTTAATCGGCTTACATCTTGACATAGATTTTGATAGAAGTGTTTTGACGGCAATCAGCGTAACGCCCGAAACTCTTATGCCTATGCCAATACAACCGACTCTCCCTGTACCCGATGGAGAAGCACTAGGGTTGACTTTTGGAGCTGCGGGATTTAATAACATTTATGGAGCAGGTACACTTGCAACCATTCGATTTGAGATAAATTCAAATGCTACTCCCGGAACAACTGAGGTTCTCTTAAGCGGAATTTTGGCGGCGAGCGGAGAGCCTCATTTTGAAATGTTTGAGCTAAACACAGCAAATGGAATAATAACCATTGGTAACGGTTATGGCGATTCCGCTGCTCGCGTTTCAGCGTTAAACGCATCGGGAAATATTGGCGGTTATGTGGATGTCGTTATTAATTTGGATGAAAATCCGGGCTTAATCGGCTTACAGCTTGATATTGAATTTGACCGCAGCACTTTAACACCGATAAGCGTTATGACTACGACACTTATGCCTTTACCTACCCTGCCTACTTTTCCTGTTCCCATAAATCAGCCCCTCGGTTTGACCTTCGAGGCGGCGGGTTTTAATAATATTTACGGCACGGGCTCACTTGCGACAATTCGCTTTGAAATTAATCCGAATGTAAGCCCCGGCTCAACAGGAGTTTCGGTATATGGCATCATGGCCATGAGCGGAGACCCTTATTACGAATTATTTGAAATCGTAACTACGAACAGCATGATACAACTTTATGCTCTTGCAGAAAAATCTGTTCATGTAGTTGCCTCAAGCAATACGGCAGTTCGTGGTGGATATGTGGACGTGTCAATTGATTTAGCAGCAAATCCGGGCTTGATTGGTTTACAGCTTGACGTAGATTTCGACAGGAATATTTTAACGGCTATTGACGTAACGCCCGGAACACTTATGCCATTGCCTGCTCTGCCTGTATTTCCTGTTCCAACAAATCAACCTCTTGGTTTGATATTTGAAGCAGCAGGTTTTAATAATGTTTACGGAACAGGCACACTTGTGACAATTCGCTTTCGGGTTGCACCTGAAGCCAGTGCTGACCTAGCAGTTATAGCACTGACAGGTGTGCTGGCAATGAGTGGAGAACCGTTATTTGAGATGTTTGAAATCTCAAATGTGAACGGATATATTAATATTTTTGCATCTCTACGTGACAAACTTGCATATCTCATTTCAGTGGCCCAAAGCCTGCAACAAAATACGAGGGTATCTATGACCGGCTCTGATATCCCCCAAAATGAATTTTGGGCAACGCAACCTGCCCACAGTGAGTTTTATGAGGCAATCCGTGAAGCCCTACGTGTCCTTGAAGCCTATGATTCCCAAGGTAATCCGTAGCAATCGTTGTGAAAAACTTACAAAACTCCATTCGGCTAAGAATTTCGCCCTATGGAGTTTTTTTATGCAAAATATATTTCGATTTAGATGCCAAATGAAAAAAACATTATTGAGAGGTACTGTTTACGCTTTTTACAACTAAACTATTCCACCATGATGCGTCAACATTTTCTTAACATCATCATTCATACTTGAACCGGAAAAATCGCACTCTTTATAATGTACCCATGAATCTGGACACGAAATAACGAAAACGAATTGAACTGCCGAAAAAAACAAGAGAGGCAGTGAAAAGAATGAAGAAAAGAGAG
>JGI24703J35330_11748051_pt1 | contig 10172 bp, 6 predicted proteins | sample TergutNt197P1_FD_35330 | JGI IMG/M metagenome (IMG submission 35330) | reverse complement strand
GACAAATAACCAAATTACGTCACTGCTGCCGACTTTTGGGGGCTAATGCCGTGTAATCTGGCAGTTGCTCGTCTTGTATCTCTGCTTCTGGAGAAGCGTCTCAGACTTATGTCGAAATATTGCCCATGCTATATTGTTAACGTAATGTTTAACTCACACTGCAGGCCGTGCCCAGTCAGTTATTTGCATTTTTTGCTGTCATGTCTCTTGTATCAGTAATAGACCATATTTCATCATTTGTGTAATTCTGCACGAGCAATTTCATAGCCAAAATTTGAGGTTTTCACACCAGTGAACAAAACGGTTAGCCTCCATGGGTGTGACCCCGTAAAGTTTGGTACGTGTGTGGCCCTTTTGATGAAATATGCTGCATCCATCATTGGGTATATTTTGAGTGGCAGTGTACATACCTAACAGCCCACTCATCAAATCTCAGAAGTCTCCAATATTAATCCCCAGTTTCACAACTGTTTGGAACAGACACAACATATTTCTTTGGTATATATCATGGCTACTATTCAATGTGATCTGTGCGTTTTTACACTGTATGAACATTATCTCACTCTTTTTCGTGTAACATTGCATATTTGAAGGAACCTGCTATCAGCATCTCCCCTTTACAGAACAGACTCTTTACAGTACATTTCCACTTCACTAGAAATAATGTGGTCACCATTTCAGAAGGTTGAAGACCTATACCACAAACTTGCAGAAACTGACATACTTGGCAGACATTTGCACAAAGACTAATGAACTACGCCTTTTGCTGTAAGGGAAGAAAACATCTCCATGTCACTGGAAGGCACAGAATTGCTTCTTTTCAGTGTAGTCTGAATATGAGTTTTGTATCAAAACTGTAGCAAACAAGGAATCTGAATGTTTTTCAGCACCAAATGATTTGTTGGCTGAATGTAAACGTGAGTCTGAGGAAATGGTATTCAGCAACTTTCACTATTGGACAGCCCAGTAGCACAGTGTGTTGGACTACAGGTACCTTCCAATGCAGGTGAAAAAACACAGTATATGTTACGAAACTCATTTTCAGTTAGAGATGTAACGATGATGCAAGGCAAGGCTCCGACACCCCTGATTATATGCTAAAATGGAAAACAAATGAAATACTGAATTATGGTGCAGCTGCCAGTGAACTTTATACCACCAGTGATGATGCTCACAACTTTGTTTCCCACACATTATCCATGTGATGGCAGATATTCAAATCCACAAATCTAAAATAGCATAAAATACTGGATTGGACATGAGGACAATGCTGTCCATTGTCACCCCAAACTTTGGTGACATTTTGTATTCACACCAATACTCATGCAAGAATAAAGGTTTCTCTGTTTTATGGATGATGAGTACAATAAGACTTCAAATACATAGTCTACAACTATGGTTAAAGAAAACAGCCCCAAAATAATACTGCAGTAATCATTCCCAAACCAAAGATGTCACAAATTTCCTTTAAAACCAATAAATTCAGTGTTCATCCACCACATCTGATTTTCTAAATGCGAGTTTAAAGTGCCTGGAAATCAATAATTTCTTTTGAAAACCAAGAGGGCTCCACAGCAAAAACAGTTTGGGAAAATTTAACATGAAAGCCTGTCCATACCTAAATATAAATATGGCAAATAATGTCATGCATGTGGAAAACTCGGCATCACTGCTAGCATATGGGGACAAATGACGACGGGCCCATGCTCTGGGAAAAACATAAAGCTTAATTTTAGGTCAGTTGCTTGGATACCATGAAATGCCCACACAAACTTCTGGCTTTGCAACAGTACAAGGAGAGGTGAGAATGAGACAAGTGAAAATTTCTTATCAATGGCAGGGTAACTGCCCATAGTGTAATTTTATGCAGCACTGAAAACCCCAGTGTCACCTACAAACTTAAAAAAGGACTATTTCCTAAATTAACATCTGCTGTGGTGTGACTCATTAGCAGACTGTACAATGGACATGCCTCCAACAGTTTCCCATACTGTAAATGCTAAAGGAAAACAAGAGCTTGGTCCATTTGCAGAAAGGTACAGTGCTGCCACACTGCTCATTGGAAGCTTGTAATTTCCCAAATAATAGCAATGGGAAAGGGTGTGTTCATGGTCAGCCAAATGTTTGGCCTCCAGATTCATCTGAAAGTAACCCAAATTCTTTGTTCAGATGTGAAAATAGGAATTTGTACAGTGTTCCACTGATGCTGGGGACCTAAAGGTGGAGACTGCAGCAACTTTCTGGTGAGTCACTCCTCAGAAGTTGAGTGGAAGTGTGAATACTGGTCTCTCATTTTCAACTTGTGTAAGGCAGGAGGAAGGTTATTAAGTCTAACTAGCAAAGTGGGTATAACATGTTAATGCATCAAGCAGCATTTTAATCACAGTGGATATGCATGTTGTGTCTTATATGCCACTGCACTGCAGTACACAGCAGTGTTTGGCAATGCAAACACATATAATAATCATCACATGCCTTAATTTCTCCTGAAGCTATGCTGCATTTTTAGTGGCATGCCGTGCCATGTACTGCGTCCTTTGTATCATGTACCTGACCCTGGCAGCTGTCACAACAAATGCTAGCCTTCTGTACAATAAACCTGCTATGTTCATTGAGGAACACCTGTACTAGAATTTATGTCAAAATAAGATTTATGTTAATGATTTTCGAAGAATAGCTGGAATTATTTACTTCAATCTACAAAGACAAATTAATAATCATAAAATGTAATACTATTGTCTTTTTGTACCTTTTACATTTGATGAAACTGGTTTGTCACACTGCTAATGTATATAGCCTCAGTTACATTATCTTTCTTATATTAATGCTGCATTGTTACTCAAGCCAAACAGAAGATTTATTATGCAAAACACAGTTAAATATGGAATTGCTATCATACAACAACAACACTCAGTTATTCCACTTAATTAACAGTTCAGATAACTTATTTTACCAGTTGTTGCATGCCACAGTTCACTTCATCTAGTATGCCTGCTGTGTTTGTTTCAATTCTCTTTATTAACAGGTGTTTACTATTTGTGTTATTCAACACTTGTGCAATAATTCACAAATACAGTGGGACTCCTTTATAATAAGCATGGATGTAATGAGGTGATGATGCAGTCACAAAATAGTTATCTCTCAGTGAAGCTTACAAATATTTATGTGTATATAATAAGCACACTAAATGGATATATTGAGCTTGCTTTGTACAGTCAGTGTTGGTCTCATCCACGGCAGTTAGCACCTTCAACACCAATGGGGCCTGAGATCCCTCAATATCCCCATATGATTAGTCACCTTCCTGGGTTAAACAGCCCATCCTCCTTCACAGGGAGGCTTCTGACCACAATGCTGTTGAATAAGACCACTTTCTCTAAACCAGGAATTCCTATGCAAAGGTTTGTCAGTCATGTGAAACCCTCCACCCATGGTCATCATTTTACAACTACCAGGGAGCTTTGAACAGAGGTGGGCAGGCTGGGAGGAAACACTGATGCCCACCGCCTTCACTGGACAGACACTCATTCCCGTATGAAGGTCAGGAACACACAGTTTAATTAATGTGTCTTCAAATTAAATCTTACGGGAACTCAACCTTTTTTGTGTAGGTCAAAAAATCAATTAATGTTTGCCCTTCAAGCAACATCTTCTGTGCAATGGTCTTAAATGGTTTTTGGAAATCTTGTTTATCACTTGGAGGTCTTTTGTTTAGTATACAACACATTAATAATGATGATCTGCCTCTACACAAATGACTGAAAGAATGGAATTATATTTGAAAGTGACCATAATTACCAAACTGAAAAAAATAAAGCTACAATCACACTAAATGACCATAAATTAATTTTCACATCCCCAGTACATGAACATACTTAGGCCTACCATGTGTACAGTTTGTAGACCATTCAACTCTAGAGGCTATAGGGCAGAGATCACAAATCTTCCTCACCCTGCTTCTACAGGATATATATATGTTTGTTAGGTATTTTACTTTGTATACTAATGCATAGTAAATTATAACAAAAAATAATTGCTGAGGATTGTATTTCCATTTTTAAACATAATTACTTACATTTGGTGGCACTTCACATTCTGTTGTGTACGCACTGACAACAACCATTTCACAACTTCAAACACATCTGCCAACAGTCCAATGTCTACCAGCTGGACAAATACAGTCTGCAGTCTGTATTTATCAGAGATGTAAACTGAAGAATGAAGAGCTGTAGTGACCAGACAGAGTGCTTTGGATATACAATTTTGCTCTTCTATTGAGGACGAATGTACAGTGGAAATAATATTATTACAATATTTCATACATATGAATTTAAAATTAACTCACTGCATTCACTGACCTCTCATGACCAATATATAGTAGTTACCATTTCTGGCATACCAGTATTAGAAATATCAAATTATAATTTCAGAACAGTAAATCTGACAACAGGATTCTTTTTGTATGGTGTCAACCAAACATTACATTTTATTATAACATGTTGTATCTAAAAAATGGTACATTATAAAAACAATGTATAAATTTCCATTACATCAGAACATATTTTAGCATAGAAATTTAACAGCAAAAGAAACCGTGTTGAAAATAGGAAACTGAAGGGCAATTCCTACATTCATTTGGCAACTGACTGTGTATACTATTCTGAATAATGAACCAAGTGTATAACAAATTGCATAATCATTCACCTCAACACTGATACTAATGCTGAATTCATGAAACATTTAAGCCTTAACTTAGTATATCATGATCTACTGAAGTCATAAGCACATCACACCCCATTTTAAGTACCACACAAACTACCTGCTGTCATTATGTCTGTGATGAATGTTATGTCATATGCAGTGGTGTAAGAGGCCTACTGTAAATTCTAAAACCCTATGATGGGAAGGAACCAAATTAGAGACAATAATCCTTACTTGCCATATTAAGCAATACTGTAATACTGAACAAAGGTCTTCACAGCCAATATAGTAACACAACATACCACAACTTATATCGAATTGAAACTCTTCCTAAGTCTAAACAGGCAGGGATTCACTACTCTTCTCTGGATCTGTGCTCTGTCCTGTGCCATTCTAGAAAAAAGCAAACAGTGTGCCACAATATTAATTATATTTTCAGACACTTCACATTTCCTCATGTGGTTACATAATTTTAATTATGATATTCCATGTGGAATTGTACTTTCAGTCACATTTCAGCATACCACTTACATTTTGTTCCGAAGTCCTCTGAAACAAAACATCAAACATCATTCCTGTAACTTAATGATTGTGTAAAATAATTCTTTACTGAAAGCTGAATCAAGTTTCCAAAGGGATTATATTTAAACACTAAAATAGAAAACTTACACAGAAATGAATCAGTTATGATGGTCTTGGACTAAATTTGAGCCACAGAACTCAGGAGATTAACAACTTACTGAATTCTTGGATCAACAGCTATTCCATTTAGCATATGAAAATATTTGGCTTTGGAATTCCATCTATTTAATGATAAACCTGTATACTAAAACTACAGCACTAGTGATGTTTCATCAACTGCTACAAAAATAAGTGAGAACCAGAAGGGTAGAAAATAATATATTTATTCCATGGCGTGTTCTCAGTGAACAACTAAGTATTTTATCTGAAGCTAGAATATATCAGAAGACTTCCACGAAACATGTGTACCTCACATTAATGTACCAAAACCCAGATATCTTGTTCTGTGTGGCATTCCATGCGAACTTGACTGCTTCATTCCACACTCCTCTCGATTTGTCAGTCATAACTTCAGAAGATAAGACAATTAGCTTGCCCATGGAACAGGATTCCTCTTGAGGAGATGATTAGTTTATATACTGCTAAAGGAATTCTCCACCTTTCACGGAACCCACAGTTTCTTTACCACGTTCACAAACAACCCATAATTGGACCCTAACATGTGCCACCTGACTGCAATGAAGTTACAATCAGATGCCATTAACTAAATTATAAATACACATAGAATGAATTTGTAAAGAAACTGACATATTTTAAAATCTGTTCTCCTGCAAAGAAAATGTTAATTCAATGTGTAAATGTAATGAATAGCAACTAGATTTTAAGCAATTCTTACTTCAACATAAGCAAGACTGACACCTTACAATACTTTAACTATGTAATCATCCCAACTCCATGTATGTATATCGTGTATGGTGCTCTGACACATAATCATATTCATATTTGTAAGGCAATCATACAGATGTCAAGAACATGCAAGCAAATTCCATATGCATACCAGTTTCATCTGAAGAAAACAGTACATAAAATGGTCCCTTACACTTGCATTCCATATGAAGTTACTACGTAAGTGTCAATCAGCATTGCCATGGCTGTGCTCTACATGCACAAAATTATGCTAACAATTTGTTGATACTAGTGTATTAATAAGCCAAACACAGGTGCATTCCAAGTGAATGTATAAATGGGATTTCAAAAAAATACACTGTTTTGATTATGATGTAACACAGAGAAACTCTATGAAAACTGTCTCCATCAGAGTGCACCACAAAGAAACAAACAGGCTGTGGAAGTACAGATCCATGCATTCTCAACCCTTGCATTTGAGGGAAATGATGAGCTCTACTCTCTGGTCACTTTTACCCCTCACAGAAGTGGTCCCAGTGACCACTGGAGACAAAGCAAAGTTTTATAAGGGTATCATTATACTTATATATCAACTGAGGAGCTACTTGGATAAAAAGTAGCAGCTCCGGTCCAGAAAACAGAGATTAATGGCCGTGGGGATCCGCTGCGCTGACCACGTGACACCCCTCTATCCACAAAAGTTGGCACTAACTTCGCCGACTGGCGGCGGCCGCTCTGTTGGTATAGTTCGCTCGCGGACTAAGGCCATGGAGTTTTTTTTTAATACTTATATAACCAATATTCTTTAAATTATGTAATTTTCAGCTCATTACCCATACCATAAGCCACAACTATTCCTATAATTCTACCCATAAATCAGTTCTGATGAATTTTTATACATTATTAAAGTTGTATTAAACTTCAATTTGAATATTTAATGCCAAATTGCATATCCATATCAAACAGCAGGTTAAATTAAAAACTTTGTAAATACAAGACACAAAATTTGCAGCATTCTGAAGGACTTATTTAGGTACCTTTTGAGATATTATGATTTTGGCCTGCATTCTGCTTGTCACAGCAAGTGTACAGTACTTAGTTTTCTGTGGGTTTATAGCTGTAACCTTCTTTATAGTGCCTAATAAACGTTTATGTGTTCCTTCCGGTATTTATACTTTCACTCAACAAATAAACATTACCAACACTGACTAAAACTTAATATCTTCCATTCAATCCTACATCTTCCCAATTTCTTGCCTTTCTTGCCTCTTCCAAATGGCACATTCTAAAGTGAAAGTGAAGCACACATCAGTGGAAGATTACAGAACACAAGATTAACATTTCAGTGTCTTGTTACTTTGCTACTACATGCATGTGTAAGTCATAATGGCTACCAGCAGTACGAATGAAATTAAATGTGTCAAGCCACATTCTATGTACAACTAAATAGTGAATTCTGTACAGCAAATCATGGATAACTGAAAACATTTTATGTCCCAACAAACAACATACACTCTTTACCTTATGGCTATCTTCGACCAACACTAATAAATGGTTTTTGAACCCTCATTTAAAAACAGACACAACATACAACTTCACAGTGTATTCTACTATATAAAAGATACTTCCTTCATTGTTACCAATAATTAACATTTCTTATAAATAATATGTCTATCATACATGTACAGCATACATGCAAAAATGCAGGCGCCTGCAAGCAACATGTCATTAGAAAACAGGGCACCACTCCATTACATTTTTGAAGTTTTGACTGCTACTAGCCACTATCAGTTGGAAGTCATCAAGTATGAATCCAATAGGAGTCCATTTCACATACAAAAGGTGGTAGTTTTCTGTTGAAGTTGCACTGCAACCATCAAATTTGTAACTTTTGTGTTTGTATGACACCACTGATAAAATGCCAGTGAGTTCAGTAAACAGCAGCAAGAGAACATGTTAGCTTAGTAACAGAATTTTGAAACAAGCTGGCATTGAGATAAAGACAGGGTGTGTGGAAAGAAATGGTGTGTGTATGTGCACACACCTGCTAGGACCCCAATGTCTAATGTATGCTGCATTAGCTACTGGATTATGTGAGAGAACCATCCTCTGTACATGGCAAGAACCAAATAACAAAAACGCAGGCAAAGAAATGAGACAACCAGATGAACAAAAGAACAGACCTGCACTTTGAATGCTTACACAGATAATTTTGATGAATGTGTTATCTACAACACAGCAGGAGACTTTTATCTGAGAACAATGGATTTAAGTGAAAGCAAAATTCATTGTGATGTGTTTTATAAAAATGAGTTTTCAGGTTGAGGAATGCAGAAGCAACTATAAGCTGCAGGTTGAATGCCTAGATTTGTGCATTGTCAAATAAATACCTACCTCCAGTACAGCAAGATATGAATAAGATAAAGGAAGTAGTGTAGATTCATGTGACCTGGGAAGACAGCAATTTAGAGTCACCAGCCATGTTGGCCAGATGTCTTTCAGCATTGAAGCATCTCTCAGCTCCTCACAGTGGACATGTAATATGTTCTTGTTCTGCCAAATGCAAGCATATTTTGTAAAGCAGGGTCTGAAAGTGGAGATTGTTATGGGCAGATAAATGGAAAAATTTTGAAAAGTGGGTTTTCTCTTGAATGATGCTGGGGTTTGCATTAAAACTACTACCCAGAATGTAGGGAGTTGCAAACTTATAATGCCATAAAATGCATTCAGGATTATACAGAACATCAGAATTGCCAATATGTAAAGATTTCATAGTCCACAGTAGTACTGATGTGTTAAAAATATGCATCTACCAACTTATCTCCACAGTGGGCAATAGTGACAGAGAACACTTATCAATCCATCCAAGAAAACAAACCTTCCATAAAAGTACAGTGTAAAAAGTGCCACTGTTCCCGTTTTAAATCAAATTGCATACTGTTACCAAAAGTAAGCGAAAAGCAGAATTATCACATCTTGAGAGATATGAAATATATCAAAATCCTGTATGTAGATGTACACTGCCAAGATTACTTCCCTACACTGGTGATACGAATAGTAGATAGCTGACTTGGGGGGGGGACACACTGCCTGATACATGAACAAAGCAGGTGCTCTGATGCTCTCCAAACTTAAAAGACATGCTGCAACAATCTCTAGTTGCCACTGTACCCGTCAACTGGGCGTGTTACTGCATGCATGTGCAGAACAATGATGAACAGTAGAATAATTGCCATCTCCCAGAAGAAGAAACTGCACGTATTGTTGCTTATCTTGGCAAGAGTGATCTTCTTATGAGCCATCAAGTAGCTAACATTCATCACTGTACAACAGCAGTGACTCGTACAAAACAGATGCCCACAAGTGACAAACCTGACACAGCCACTTTTTTTTCCGTTTTCATTTCATTTTATTAATTTTCATAATATTTCATGTACAGTCCACATGCGGGGATGTAGGGGAGGCATGTATCCTTGGAAATATTTATATGCATCATCAAAAGCAATGCTGCCTTGCTTGCATAATGGTTTCAGGTTATGCACCCCTTCCCACAGATAAAAGAACCAACCTGTGTAATTTCAGGCTTCAGCTGTGAGGATGTCCTGAAATGTCAGTTAGGAATTACTACTACTCACTGCATAATAATCCAGAAGAGTGCAGTTCTCAAAACCAACCCTGAATGACATGATTGCAGTTCCTACAACCACCATCTCATGAAATGTTTGTAGTACACTCAGCAAAGTTCTTCTTGAGAAGCTAACTGTTACTCGACTAGTCAAGAAGTTAGCTGCCTTTTATGAAAGTTAAAAGTATCTAACAATGTTTGTGATAGCTAATTAGTGGCCCCTATAGTGAGAAAGATGAATTCAGGCATCACCTTCTAACCTCATTTACATCAGGCAGTTGGACCAAAAATTTTGAATGCATTTCTGATCACCCCAATGTGTATTACAAACCACCCTCCCCCCTATCTCATACTTCTTAACCTTTTAAAGCCAGTGATAACGATACAGCCCATATGCTTAACATTATGAAACTCCACA
>JGI24703J35330_11748052_pt1 | contig 10182 bp, 14 predicted proteins | sample TergutNt197P1_FD_35330 | JGI IMG/M metagenome (IMG submission 35330) | reverse complement strand
CGTGCAACGAATATATGCATACGATTATTGCCTGTTTAACCTTGTTTCATAAGGGTTTAGCTGTATTGCTTACCCACACCCAACGGCGAAGAGCCAAAAATTTTGTGTTGCTTCATTAGAATGGTGTTAAAATGATGTTGCATTTGTCTCCGTTATCACCTCCAAATGAAAAAGACAGGCGAAAATGCCTGCCGAAAAATATCTATATGAACCCACGGTGACGCATATTTTCTGCGGTCACGTTAGGGGAGTGTCGCATATTTTGTGGCATAAAATGCCACGAAGGGGTAATAAAAATTTAACCCGATAGGAGTGTTGTAAATGTTCAAAAAAAGAAAAATGCTTAAAAAAGCAATTGCCGTAGGGATTGCTGTGCTTATGGTTTTCGCAAGCGTAATCAGTGGCGCGGGAAGTTTTGATGTTTTTGCGGCTACCGAAACTGTACGCATGGGCGATAATGCCCCTATGACCCGCGATGATTTCACGGAATGGCGAACCCAAAGAGGAATCCGTCATATCAATTTCGACGAGCGGATTTATCCCGCGTGCTTTTTTTTCAATTGGGCGCGCGGGCAATCGTTTAGCTACGGAGAGGTGAGCGGCGAAGTTTTGCCCGTGTTTCTCCGCCCGAATGTGGTTAGTGAAACCATCGCCGTACCCGCACCCGTTCCTTTTTCTCCACCGGTAAATGCGTACATCACACAATCTCCACAAGCAACAGAAACTCTCACCATCGACACGGAGGAAAGCGAAAATTTATCGCCCCTCGTATTTGAATGCCTAACCCCGATTCTGTTTACCTACGATGAGTTGACTGCGATAATTGAGCGTGTGCCGCAACAAAACGCGCTGAACACAAGAAGCGAGATAACTCTCCCCAACCGAGCATTAACAGAATACGAACTTGTAGCATGGATAACCGAATACGCTGAAATGGGAGGTGCTACAGCTTTTGAACTGGCTGTGGTACGGGAAATCAACAGGGTGCGGGAGCAATATGGACTGCGCCCACTGGCATTAGACCCCGCGCTTATGATGTCTGCCCGACTAAAAACCCAAGAATTTGGCGACCTGCAATATTTCGCCCACACAAGCCCCGTACATGGTTCGATAACAGGGGCGGCGAGAATGTTTGGGTTTCAAGGCACTCATGCAACTGAGACGCTTACGCAATCAGGCAGTAGTAATGCCCCATATTTCCGTGCTACACCCGAAGGGATAGTCAGAGGAATGTTGGCATCCACTCGTGGGCATAGAGAAATTTTGCTTAATCCAAACCTTTACAGCGTAGGATTTGGTTCGTTTTTTTCGCCAAACTCAACCGGGCCGAATGACAACATGAGCCATATGTTTTACTTTGCGGCGAAGTTTGGATTTTTCGGCTAAAATGCGATATGCCAAGCAGGTTGAACTTTTATCCTGCTTGGCATTCTTTCTCCGTAAGTTTATGAAAGCCGTCCATCATCTTGATGGCACGGCTTTTCAATCGAAAGTACGTCCTGCGTGGGATATATTCATATTTTTGGGCGATACCGAAAAGGATTTCTTCTATATCATGCGGCTCTCTGTCTGTCATGTAAGAAACGTAGATTATCCAGTAAAGTTTTTCGCCCAAAAGTTTATTTCTGCGTAAAGCGTTTACGATTTCGTGTGTGAGGCGTATTTGTTCTTCGCAAGCCTTTAATGCTTTACTTCCAACCCCTTGCGTGGATTCAAGTGCCGTCTTGCGCCACAGGGTTGCTCTGTACTCCAGTAATAATTTTTGAGCATCGCTTAATTTTTGACCTTTTTTCATCTCGCTCTCCTTTCGCAAATGGCTGAATTACAGCAAAAAGCCCTCACCGGCAGGGGGTGCCGAGGAGGGCAAAGCAATATTTCCAATTATTGACACTGCCATTTTAACCCTTCATGAATGGGTAGTCAATAACAAAAAAGTGCCACTTTTGGGCTTGACAAGATGAGGTGGATGGTACTAAAAAGACAACCTGCACCAAACAATTTGTCAAAAATCTGGACAAGGAGATGGTATTATGGCTTTGCAGTATTGGGAAACAGATACGTTCACAAGGTTTTGCAAGCGCATTGAGCGCGCTACACCGGGGGAATCCGTAGCACTTATGTTGAGCTTTAGTACGATAATTGAACAGTGTCCTGATGAAAAATTGAAATCAAACCTGCGTGAATTGTATCCATTTACATTACAGGACATACGCGACAACGACATTCCAATTCAATTCGCATTTCAATTTATTATAATGACCGTCGAGGATTACCTCGATGAGATAGAGAGTCCCGAGGCAGCGTGAACCGAAGATACGCTGAACCCCATTGCAGAATACGTCGGCACAAAGCTATTGTAGACGGACAATGAAGTTGGGTAAGTCGTGTTTGTCTGTAAAATTGTCCATCTTTCATGATGAGTTTGTATCAAAATTGAATTTGTCCATCATTACAACGAAATTGTTCATCTTTCTTGTCCGTGGACAGCTATGCGCTAATGCGCTAAAATCGGAAATATAGATTTCTTCAATGACAGTGTGAATGTGCGAATTTTGGCGTTGAAGATTCTTTTGTATTCTAGTATATTTGGAAAGTGTGCGCTATGAACAATAATGGAGAGTGAAAAAATGCAAAACAGCATAACCACGCCGTTTCCCGTTGATGTGTTGCCAAAAGCTGTTGCGGATATTTGCGAGGAAATCAGCAACAGCTTTGAAGTGCCGCTAGAGCTTCCTTGCAGTACCGCCTTGGGCTTGCTTGCCGCCTGTTGCCAAAAGAAAGCGGCAGTGCGGATAAATTCCACATATTCTGAAAATATCAACTTATTTGTGCTTGCGATTTCAGATACCGGGGACCGAAAATCTAATGTACACAAGCTGTTGCGCGATGCCGTAATAACAGCGCAAAATGAATACTTTGAATTGAACGAAGATAGAATTGCGCAGTCGCGCCTTGAATTTTCATTGCTGAAAAAGAAACTTGAATCCGCAACACGCGATATGACGAATAACGAAGAAAGTACGGTTACATTTGAGTACATCAAAGATTTAGAAAAGCAAGTTCGTGATTTTGAGCTTCTTGTTGCACCGAAATTATTGATGGATGATGCTACCAGCGAGAAACTAATAGATGTGCTTGAAGAACAGGGCGGCAGTATCGCTATAGCAAGCCCTGAGGGTGGATTGTTTAGCACGTTGCGCACGGCCGCCGCAAGTAATCCCACATTCGATTCGTATTTGAAGGCGTACACGGGCGACAGTATTGAGGTGCAAAGAATCAGCCGGAAAGGAAATTTCATTTCAAATCCAAAGCTGAGTCTGATAATAGCCTGCCAACCGCGAACCGCTACAGAGATGATTCACAATAAAACATTTCGGGATAAGGGGCTTCCTGCGCGCTTTTTATTTGCAAATTGCAAATCGCTTGTGGGGTCGAGAACCTTTGATAAGCCGGAAGTTAACGCGGAAACCATCGAGGCTTACAATCAGCTTATCCAAAAATTGCTCAATGGTGCGTTTGATAAGAACACTGCACCATCTGAATTAACCCTTACGCAGGATGGATTCAATGCTTACGTTGAGTTTAGCCAAGGTGTGGAATCGAAACTCGGTAACAGCGGAGAACTGAAATTCATGCAGGATTGGTGTGCGAAATTGCCGGGACAAATGCTGCGCATAGCCGGCATTATTGCTGTGTGCGATGACGAACAGCAGATTAACGCCAAAATCATAAAGCGAGCATCAACTATTGCATCATGGTTTTTGGCGAACGCCGTAACCGTTTTCGGAGAGCAGATTTCCGCATCGGAAGATTTCTCTGAATCAAAATTATCGCAATTTTTGGACGAATGCACGGTTTCGGAAAAAGGTGCGTCCGTAAAAACATCGGATTTACGCAACCTGTACAATTCATGGGCATCGGGGCATGATTATAATACGGTAGAAGCCCGCGAATTTGTAGGCGAATTAAGGAAAAAGCTGAACGTAACCCACGGCTTCAAAGGAAACGTTGCGAAGGACATCGCCATAAAATCATAAGCCTATGTGTCAAATGTATCAAATGTGTCATCTTGTCGAGTGAAGCCAGAAAATAAGCGGTCTTGCGACATGACACATGACAAAATCATCTGTCAATCATGTATCATGCCTTCTCACGATTATAATAAAATGTTCGCCCGGTTTCGTATGCCGTCTTCAAATTTCGCTCCCAATTTAATTCCCGTGCTTCGATTGCGGCTATATCGTCTTGCGTTGCCATGCGGTATGTTATATCCATTGTGCATCACCTCGATAATCGCTGTATCAATTTTGCGGTTTCTTCAAAATTAAAGAGCTTCCACCCCTGTGAGTCCGACCATGTTTTCATATGCTCATATTCTTCATGGTTGGGGTTTGCGATTGTTTCAAGGAAGTCGTGATAACCACCTGTGCCGCCCACATCCTCCGGTGGTGCTGTGCCTTCGCCGGAAAGCAGCATGGGTAATTTGTCTTGGCAGTCGTCAATTACATTTTCCACTTCGATGTAATGATGCCAGTCGTCGCCAAAGTCGTATGTGTAAAGAATTTTCGTATATTCCGGCACAAATTCGGCAAGGGTTTTGCCCTCTATCAACAGGGCATTAGGATTCATCTCTCGCGATTCCTCGTCCATAAGAAGCTCAATATCAGGGCGAACGTAGTAATTTTCGCTCCACTCTTTGAACATACCAAAGCTGTGCAGGTGATAATTTTGCCAAGCAAAAGCCCTTTGCAAAACGATGTGCAGTTTGCTGAAAGTCATATTTGCGGGCACACGCAGACGGCGCACGGCATCTTTGCCGTCAAGGTCAAGCCGCACATGCAAATCAAGTGCGCGGATTTTAAGCACCGGCAAGCCGTAAACTGCAAAGGCTTTGACGGCGTTTTCTCTCGGAGAAGAATACTCTCCGCCATTGTCTATTGCACCGTGCCAGTAGTCGTTCGCTAAAACGGACAGTTCCACATCGTCCGACAAATCTCGCAGGGCATACCACACCGCATCGGCACATTTGTTTAGCCGTGCGGTTTGTTTGCGGTCGGCATTTTTGGCGAATGTAATCTCGCCAAGTTCAGCCATATATCGGCCTACCACATCGGGGTTGAATGACATCGCAAGCAGAGTTGCCCTCAAGTTTGCGACAAACAACTCTTGTAGTTTTTTCAACTTTGCAGCCTTTGCTTCGTTTATTACAATGGTCAGCTTTGTCGCATCGTTCATAAACACAACGAAACGATAGCCATGCTCTTGCACATAATTTGCCCGCCATGAATACAGCCCATCCACAACAGGTGGTGCAGGTGACAATTCTACTTTTAGCTTGTCTTGTAATTTTTTGGTCAGGTAGATGTTCATGGTTTCCCTCGCTTTATGTTAAATTTCAGCGACTACAGAAATTCATAGTGCTTGCGAACAGGCTTCGTAACCTTCCATACGCAGGACAAACCGGAGGGGAACTCGCAATAGTCACCTGCGCCAAATGATACACTTCCGCCAACGTAGGTTAGGGTAACTTCGCCATCGGTGAGCCAGCAAATTTCTTTTTGGCTGTAGTGCCAATCAAACTCGGACACTTCACAACCCCATGTAGGATTGTTTTTCAGCCTGTTAATATCAGCTTCCGTTGCTTTTCTTACTGTGATTTCCATTCAAATCGTCCTCTCGTATTTTTTATATGAAATTGGAAATATTAGAACCGAAATCAAAATTCAGGAGATGATGAATATGAATAATACTTCTGCGTTGCCGCAAATGGCGATGAAAGAAATCCCCGAACCAAACAGCAATGCGGCTACAATTACTGCTCTCGTGAAAGATAGCGGAACCGTTGTTGGTTATCAGCTATCAAACGGGCAAACGATTAACAAACAAGAAGGCGTAGCGTTAGCAAGACAGGGCGGCATCCTCGGCGTAGGCATTGCGGAGCGCGATGGAACCGAATATTTGAAATCCATTCCCGACGGAACAGAGGACAACAATCTTAACTCATTGCCTTCTATTTCCTCAATGGGAATGCAGTAAATTTAATTTCCGTCAGGATATTTTGTAAATGTTGACAAATGAAAGACATTTCCGATATATCTGAACCCAAGTTTTTTCGCCAGTGATTGGGAAATGGAATTACTGAAACTGCACTGCCAAACAGGTTGGATTCCCTGTCTTGCATAATGACTTATAAATTCGGCACAGGCGGCTGTTGCATATCCTTTTTTGCGATAATCTGCGAGGGTGTTTATTCCCAAGTTTATAATCGAATCCGGCTTGTTTGGCATATCTTCTGCGTCTGTGGCACAGACTATTTTGTCATTTTCCATAACGCAAAATTGAGCGCGGCAATTTATCATCTCCTCATATGCTTGCGGAAACCAATCATCGGGTGATGTTATTCTTGACTCAAACATATTTGGCTTCAATTTCTTGTAATACTCACGAAACTGATTGAGATGGTGCATTTCTAATTTTACGGCTTTTGTGGTATCAATTTCCGTGTTTTTTTCGGCAAGCCCATAAAATTGATGGTTTGTGTGTGATAGATAAACACCGATTTCATATTTGCAGAATGTGTCGGCAATTTTTGAAACTGCTTCATCTTTGTGGACATTTCTCAAGCACTTGTGCATTTTTTCTTCCCATTCGGGAATGCAGGAAATGATTAGTGCATTTTCCGTTTCAAATGCACATATGGGCATATACAGCATACTTGCAATCGGCTTTTCTAGCCTTTTTTCATGGGGATGAACCGATATATCCGTTGCGTGTTCGATGGATTCAATAGGCAAATTAAGCCATGTTTCAAAATACGCCTTGTATTTATCGTACATAATGCGTTCCTTCCTTAATCAAGCGAAACTCCTATGCTTACCAACTTCGGCATTATAGCACACTGTTGCTCGACTTGAAAAATCTGCAAGCGGATACCTCGTGAAGAGTGAAGTATCCGCCTTCACCATGCAAAATGCTGAGAATTTTGGTTGTTCACGCGAAAGCGTCAAGCGTATCCATTTCGCCCTTCGTGGTGAAGCCCCATAACACAGACGAGAATGTTTTTATTGCGCGTTTGCGATAGCGATAATACATATCCCTCGCCGTCTTTGCTGATGGCTGCAAGCCCGCGCATCGAATAATTCCAATTGTCGGGCAAACTTAAAACCACTGACAACAAGCCCTTGCTTTTCAGAGACAATTTTCGGTCCTTCAAATGAAAATTACTCATAACCGTGTAATCACGGTTTTTCTCAACTCTGAACACAGGCATAACATCAACTCCATTCACTTGTATTTCAGCAAAAAAGCCGATTTCGCACAGAGAAGAATGCGCGGAATCGGCTTTGCTGTTTTAATAAAATTTAACGAAAAGAGGGATTTTTGTGTACAAATGTCCGAAATGTAACAGCGAAAGATTCATTGCGCCCGCCATAGTTATGCAGCTATGGAAAGTGGACGCAAACGGCGATTTTATCGAAGTGGCAAAAGATTGCGATGACGTACACCAACGTCCAACCAAGGCAGAATATTGGAATTGTGCGGAGTGCGATACGGAAATTTCGCTCGATTAAAATTGCGGCGGCAAGCAAAAGCCCGGATTGTGTGTGAAATCCGGGCTTGGCAATTTCTCATAAATCGAACGCCGCCAGTCCGTCAAGCAGGGCTTGGTCGATTTCTTTTTCAAAAGCTGCGTCATCAGAATTATCATCAAAAGAAACGTCAATCTTTGTATCATTTGCAACAACTTTTGGCGTTTGCGAGTACGAATCGTTCACCGGCGTTTCTTTTCTGGGCTTGGACGTAATGGCAGATGTGGTTATAATAGGAAGCGAAAATGCCTCGTAACTTTCGCCGCGCCTATCAAGATATTCACAAACAGCGTCTGCGATAAGCGTGGATTTTCGCCGTCCTGCCGCTTCGAGGGCATTCATTGCCCTGCGCTGGCGCGGGTCAACAGGATTAAATCGAATTGTAAAGCGCGTTTCGTCCTTCTTCATCAAGCACCACCGCCTTACGCGCTGTTTAATTGCCGATTTGTGCCACCATGTTTCCTGTTATACAATTTTTCATAGCCTATGGCGTTTGCGTGAACATCGCCTATGAAAATCGGCTTTTTTGCTTTTCCCGATTCCAGGATATATTCTTCGAGCAAAATCGAGCCGCCGCCCATGAACACTGTTTTTTCCTCCTCCAAGTCGAATTTTTGCCCGATTTCCGCAAGCATTCGTTCGGCGTGCAATTTTGCCGCCGATGTTATGGCTTCAATGCGTTTCGTGCTGTATTCTGCAAGGTCAGTGGGGTCTTTTTTCAAAATCCCTTCAATTACACTGTTGGAAATTTCCCTTCCGCCTGCGCCGCGCATTTGGTCATTGATGCTTTGAAAAAGCGTGTTAACGCCGAGGTACATTGACGTACACGTCGTCACGTTTGGCCGGAATTTTTCCAATAGCAGACAGTCAACCGTGAAACCGCCCACGTCAACTATGTTTACGATATTTGAACCTTTCAGCCTGTCAAGCACGGTGGTTGCCGCCGCATATGCCTGCGGATAGACATTTGCGCCCGTAATACGAATTGCGAATTGCTTGCCGTTTAGCTCAAACTTAATGATATTGGTGCGACTGCTGAAATATCGTGCGAACCGCTCTTTATAGGTTTCATGATGCTGCAACGGCAGGCCGATAAGCAATTCAACCTTGATGTGGTCGTTTGGCGTGAGCCTTCGCATAATTTCGGCTTCGTCGGCAAGCTCTTTGCCGATTGCTATGAGGCTGAGTAAAAAATAGCGGTCGTTCTCGCTTTTGTCGTGTAGCACCGGAAGATTCTGGTCTGCAACCGTGTAGGTTTTGCCTTCGTAATTCAGAACATCGCCGCCAATGGACGGCAGATATTTACTCTCCACAAGCCCGGATGGGAAAACGTACCGAGTTGTTTTCATCATTTTATTGCCTGTGTCGATGGAAATAATTTTTTTCATTTGGACCTCCTTTATTATGCGGGTTCAGATTTGGTATTGTGTGTTGCTCGCCAACCTTGCAATAGGTCGATGATAATATCGTCCATTTGTTTTGCAGTGTAACCGGGTGGGAAAAATTTGCGATACTGTTCAACATTTTTGCCCGCAGCTGTGGATTTTTCCTTCGCAGACAGGATGCGTGCGACTTCTTCTTCGGAAAAATTTCCTGCCTGTTTCAACTTTTTCAATTGCAATGCTTGTGAGAGGGACGGCTTTATGCCATACTTCTCCATAGCAGATAAAACTATTTTTTGCTCGGATTTGGACAGGTACGACAATTCAACTGCGGGATTGAATGCGAGTTGTTTCTCGTCAACTTTATCCATAAGTTCGACGATGAGTTCTGTGAGCCGCATAAGCCGAAAAATTTGACTGCGGCTCTCACCTGTCTGCTCAACCAAAACGTCAACAGACTGTTTTTCGTCCTTGATGCCCTTATGACCCAACGCCTGCATCTTAACCCAGTACGCCCACGCCCTTTCGCTATGCAGTAAATTTTCGCGCTGAGCGATATTCGTATCCACCATGACGATAGTGGCTGTGGCATCGTCCATTTCGCGGACAATTACAGGCATGGAAGTCAGCCCCGCCAATTCACAAGCTCTTTTTCTTCGATTGCCTGCGACGAGTTCGTAATCGCCATCGGCGCGGCGGCGGACAATGCCCGGCATCATAACTCCGTTTTCCTTGATGTTCTTCACGAGATTTTTCATTGCCTCGTCATCCTTCACTTGAAACGGATGAAATTCAGGCGGGTGCAGCTTGTCCAACGGGATAAGCACAACCCTTTCACCTTCTTGTTGTGTGTCCGATTTTTTTGATGCAGACACGAAAATCACCTCCAAAATGGCTTTCTAGCACGGGGCATATCTTGTCGAAACAATGCCCGATTTCTGATTTTCAACGTAAATTTTTTAGTCTTTGCGAATTGCGGTTTCATTTCCCTCCATTCCCCGACAGATTTCTGCCCTCATATTTTCGTAAAATAACGTTGGAAAAAGAAAAGCCAAGCCTCCGCAACCCTTGTGCTTACTGGGTTTGTGGGGTTTGGCATTATTATACCGTAAGGGGATTTATCACGGTTGGGCCGTGACTACATCGAAACCGGACGCTACACCAACGAGGTTTTTCCTGCACTCGGTGTGAGATTTATTGCTCTGATGGAT
>JGI24703J35330_11748053_pt1 | contig 10183 bp, 7 predicted proteins | sample TergutNt197P1_FD_35330 | JGI IMG/M metagenome (IMG submission 35330) | reverse complement strand
GAGTGCAGATGCGGTACAAGCCGCAAACAGCGGCCATCCCGGGCTTCCGCTCGGAGCCGCACCCATGGCAACCGCGCTATGGGGCGGTGTGATGAAACATAATCCAAAAAATCCAAAATGGCCTAACCGCGATAGGTTTGTACTATCCGCGGGACATGGCTCTTCTTTGCTTTACAGCCTTTTGCATGTGTTCGGATACAAGGTATCCCTTGATGATTTAAAACAATTTCGTCAGTGGGATTCCAAAACCCCCGGCCATCCCGAGTTTGGTCATACCGATGGGATTGAAATTACCACAGGCCCGCTCGGCCAAGGTATTGCAAATGCCGTAGGATTTGCCTGGGCAGAAAGCCATCTCGCGGCCAAGTTTAACAAGCCCGATGCAAAACTCGTTGACCACTACACATATGTGCTTTGTGGTGACGGTTGTTTGCAAGAAGGTGTTGCCGCCGAGGCTGTTTCGCTCGCGGGTACACTTGGCTTGGGCAAATTGATTTTGCTCTACGACTCAAACGACATTACAATAGAAGGTTCTACCGATATTTCCTTCACAGAAAACGTGGGCAAACGCTTTGATGCCTATGGATGGGACGTACATCGTGTAGAGGATGGCAACGACCTTGCCGCTATTACAAAGGCAATCGAAAAAGCAAAAACAGTTGACAAGCCTTCTATCATAGAAATCAGGACAATAATAGGCTTCGGCTCACCCAAACAAGGTACGGCGGGTGTACATGGCTCGCCCCTCGGTGCGGATGGTATCGCAGGTGCGAAAGCTACATTAAAATGGCCTCATACAGAGTCCTTTGTTGTCCCTGCGGAAGTAAAAGACGCACAGGCCGAATGGCTAAAAACCGCACAATCATGGGAGGATGACTGGAACAAAACAGCCTCCGCATACAAATCAGCTCACCCCGATGCATGGAAAGAGTGGGAAGTATGGCAGAATCCAAAACTCCCGATAGACCTTGACAACTGGGATGAGTACTGGCAATACGAAGGCAATATTGCAACCCGCGCTTCATCAGAGGTTGTACTCAACAAACTCTCAAAAGTCGTACCAAACCTCTTTGGTGGTTCGGCAGACCTCGCGCCTTCTACCCTTACAATAATGAAAGACCGCAAAAGCTATTCCAAAAAAACGCCATGCGGCTCAAACCTACACTTTGGTATACGCGAACATGCCATGACGGCGATTGCAAACGCATTTGCGGCATATGGCGGACTGCGTCCATATGTTGCGGGCTTCTTTGTGTTTAGTGATTATATGAAACCGGCCATGCGTCTTTCCGCACTCATGAAATTGCCCGTCGTCTATATCATGACTCATGATTCCATCGGGGTAGGTGAGGACGGCCCTACACATCAACCCGTCGAGCAGCTTGCATCACTCCGCAGTATCCCCGGTTTTACTGTGTTCCGCCCATGTGATACAAAAGAAACAGCCGCCGCATGGTCTTACGCACTCAACAAAACCGATGGCCCCACGGCTCTTGTTCTTACTCGCCAAAACTTACCTCTTCTCCCGGAAACAGGAAAAGGTGCGTACAAAGGCGCGTATATCCTAAAGGATTCTGTCAATCCGGCTACCAACAAGCCTGACATTCTCCTCATGGCAAGCGGCTCGGAGGTGGAGCTAATCTATAACGCACAGCCCATCCTTAAAGAGGCAGGAATCCATGCTCGCGTGATTTCCGTACCCTCACTCGAAGTATTCGACGCACTGCCCGAGGCCGAAAAAGAAGCAATCATGCCAAAATCTGTCCGCGCTCGCCTTGCGGTAGAAGCCGCTTCTACCTTCGGATGGCACAAGTACACCGGCCTCGATGGTGATGTAATAGGGATAGACAGCTTTGGAGCGTCTGCACCTGCGCCGTCACTGTTTAAGGCGTTTGGATTTACGGTTGATGATGTAGTTGAAAAAGCTAAAAAGTTGGTTTAGTAATTAAATAACTTTGATTTTTAAAAACCGCGCTTTTGCGCGGTTTTTGACCGTAAGGGAGAGAATGTATATGACTGATAAAGCCACACTCGGATTTGGTGCTATGAGGCTTCCTGATGAGGCAGAGACTACTAAGATGGTGGACGCTTATATGGAGAGTGGGTATAACTACTTTGATACCGCGTGGATATATGGCGGGTCGGAGGCGATGTTAAAAAAGACGCTGGTTAAGCGTCATGCGAGGGATTCTTTTGTGGTGGCGGATAAGTTGCCGCCGTGGGAGGTAAAAAATCATAAGGACTGTGACAAGCTCTTTGCGGAGCAGTTGCGGCGCACGGGCTTGGAATATTTTGATTATTATCTTATACATTCGTTGGACGATGCAAAGGAAAAAGAAGTCGAGGATATGGCTCTTTTTGAGTGGGCGATGGAACAAAAGCGGCGTGGGCTGGTTAAGCATGTAGGCTTTTCGTTCCATGGAACGACGGCGTATCTTGCGCGGGTTTTGGAGCGTCATCCGGAGTCGGAGTTTGTGCAGTTGCAGTTAAACTACAGCGATATTTTGCGTGGCGAAGCGGGTGAGTGGCAAAAGCTCGCCATAAAGCATAGCAAACCCATTGTCGTGATGGAACCTGTAAAGGGTGGTTCGCTTGCAAAATTGCCTGCATCTGCGGAAAAAATCCTAAAAGACTATGCGCCTGAGCGTTCGATTGCGTCATGGGCGATACAATATGCCGCGACATTGGAGGGTGTGACATGTGTGCTTAGTGGGATGTCCAACATGGAACATGTGCGGGACAATCTAAAGACATTCGCAGACCTAAAGCCGCTGACCGCGGGCGAAATGGCGATGGTCGAGGATGTACTCGTTGAGATGGGAAAGGTAGCGTCCATACCATGTACGGCATGTAGATATTGCCATGCAAATTGTCCGCAGGAGCTGGATATTGCCGCATGTTTTTCTCTGTACAACGACCTTAAACGTGGTGGCATAGACTGGAATCTGCGCATGATGTATAACACCCTGCCCGAAGGAAAACGCGCACATGACTGCACTGCTTGCGGAATATGTAACGCGCATTGCCCTCAACATATTGATATACCCAAGGGGCTGGTGACTGTAGCAAAAACCTTTTAATAATTAAGTATAAAGACTCCTTAAAGCGGCAAGTATTAATGTGGGAATAAAATTATGTAAGCAAGGGAGAAGCTACATGCAGACCACAGAGAGAGTGATACTTATAAAAGGAGACTCCACAAAATGGTACAACCAGGCGATATTTATAGTGAACAGGGACACCCCCGCAGTGAACATGCCCGTAGACTTTGTGGCGGAGGCCGAGAAAATCATATGCAATCATATGAGAACAGGAAAAAGGGCTGCCGCGCCCGCCGTGTATACTTCCCACATGCCGAAAACATATACTCAGCCGACCTCGAACGCGCTCGCTACGCATACTGGCAAAAAAAAGACGATTAGTGCATTTGATGTAGTATTAAATATCGTGATGGTGCTGGCATGTGTAGCGATTGTTGCCGTATTTGCTTTTGGTATGATGTCGTAGAGTGGGGCATAATATGTATTGGTGAGGTTATGCTTGGTACAACATTGTTTCTTATTGGAGTAGCGGGGTTTGCGGGCAAATTTTTGTTGGCATACAGGGATTATAACGACCCCGCTGTAAAGCTAAGGGCGCGTGTCGCAAAAACGCGCCTGGATACAAAAAAGGACAAGGGCGAAGAAACATATACATACATAGTGACATTCTTTTTATATGAGTTTAACAGGTATATCAGCTTGGAAGTCGAGCAAAAGCATTTTGATGTAATCATGGAAAAAGACGATGGAATATTGCGTTGCCATTTACAGCGCGGAAAGTTTTTGCATTGGCTCTACACATCAAACTCCTGAAACTCCGTATGGATTTCTTCTTCGGACAAGCCGCCCTTTGCCATTTGGAAGGAGTTGTTGCCGAGTATGTCAGCTACGGTTTGGTCGGGGTTTTGGTGCAGGATGTTTGTTAGTTCTATAAAATCGCGGATTATTTCTCGTGGGGTTATGTGGGTACTCGCGCCTACTCGGTTGTATTCTACCGTGAGGAAGTAGAGCAAATCCTCGTGTGACAGAATGGGTTTGTACTGAAAAAGGTCGGCGTGGATATTGCGTAATTTTTCTATGAGTACATACATTTCTTCCTGTGTAAGCATTGTCAGGCGGATGATGGGTGCGGTTAGGTCTTTTAGGTCATCCGTGGCAAAATGTCCTTCTGACAGGCGTGAGCGCAGGGCTTCGTAGCTAAACACGCCTCGGTATTTATCCTCTATACATTGTGGAGTGCCTCCCATCAAAAACCCCAGATGTTTTGCCTTGCCTTGCAAAACATCGTTGTAAATCGTGAGGATTTTTTCGTAGTTGTTTGCGCGGGTAATCGAATTTGGGATTTTAAAAATATTCACCAGCTCGTCCACCACTACGAGTAGACCTTTATATCCTGCTCCGACTAAAAAAGAAGCTATTATTTTTAAAAAGTCATACCAGTTTTCGTCCGTCACAGTAAAGTTTATACCAAGGTCAGCTTTTGCATCGCGGCGGGTGACATACTCACCGCGGAACCATTTTAGGACATTACTCTTTAGTGTAGCGTCGTCATCTTGATAAGCCTGCCAATACAGCGCGACCGCCTTTGCAAACTCAAAGCCGTTTACCATACCTTCAAGGCCATGTGTGACCTCGTAGATTTTTGCTTCTACATCCGCAGGATTTTGCACTTGTGACAAAATGCCCGAGAGCCAACGCTCTAGCACCAGCGGCAACGCACCGCCGTCGGGTTTGGATTTTGTGGACAGGTTTTGCATAAGTTCTTTGTATGTTGCGAGTCCTTGACCCTTTGTACCTGCAAAACGCCTCTCCGGTGAGAGGTCTGCATCTACGACCGCAAAGCCTTTTGCCGTAGCATAGTTGCGAATCGTCTGCAAAAGGAAGCTCTTGCCGCTCCCATACTTGCCTACGATAAAGCGGAAAGATGCTCCTCCATCCGCTACCATATCAATATCATGCAAAATTGCCGAAATCTCCGGCGCACGTCCCACAGTAACATATTCCAGCCCCACACGCGGCACCACGCCGCCCTTTAGGGCATTCATCAGTATGTTTGCGATTCTTGGCGGTACTTTTGTCATCTCATCCACCTACCTTATAAAAGTATAGCATAAAATATTCCACTCTTGCCAATTATAAACGTAAAGGAGAGAGTGGTATGCATAAAATTAATTTAGGAATCATCGGTCTGGGATTGGCATGGGAGCGGCTACACGCACCTGCATTGGCAAGTCTTGCGGATAAATTTAAAATCGTAGCGGTGTGTGACAAGGATTTGGAAAAGGCCAAAGGGGTAGCGCAGTCTCTTGGGCTTTGTGATGATGACGCTTACAATGACTACAACGCGCTTTTGGAGCGTCCCGACATCGAGGCGGTAGAGTCGCTTGTCCCCATCACAGGCAACTACGAGGTAGCCGCCGCAATAATGCGAGCAAAAAAACATCTCATTGCAGAAAAACCCTTTGCGTCATCCCCAAAGGCGGCGTATGAGCTAATCAAAATCCGTGATATGTATGGTGTAAAGGTGATGGTAGCAGAAAACATGCGCTACGAAGAGCAAAATCTCCTAATAAAAAACCTGCTCACAAGTGGCCAAATCGGCAATCCCATTTTTTTTATAGACAATCATATAGTCGAATACAGCCAAGAGTCTAAAAAGGGCGGCTTTGGGCAAACCGCATGGCGACAATACCCCGAATATGCGGGTGGTGTACTCATGGACTCAGGCGTGCATCATGTGGCACGTATGCGTTATTTGTTTGGTGATGCAAGCAGTGTCTATGCAAAAGGGCGGCCTTCGGGGCTGGGATTTTCGCCATATTCTTGCATAAATGCACTGCTTACCTTTAAAGAAAACATCACGGGTCATTACAGCTTTTTTCTTGCAGGAGAAGAGACACAGGCCCCGCTCACGGGGCTGCGCATATTTGGGACGCATGGCGAAATCTATCTGGAAGAGCCCCATTGCGGCTTTGTAAATATAAGCTACAAAGATATAAGCCGCCCCTCTGCCGCGATTGCGTACACCCCAAAACAGGGCTATGTGCATGAGTTGGAGGATTTTTATGCATCACTGCGGACAGGTGGCAAGATAGAATCCACAGCAGAAAAAGCACTCGGCGACATAGAAACAGTCTGTGCCTTATTAGAATCTGCAAAAACAGACCAACCCCAGACCCCTCACGAAACAAGCAAAATCACAGCATATGTACTGCCAAGGGTATCGCAATACCCCGGCGCGAAAAGTCATTAGAATGACAACTTCCCAAGACATTCCAGTGCTTCTTCAAAGTTAAAGTTTTCGATGTGGTGGACAAGCTCCTCCGTACCCGGGATTGCCGATAGAATGGGGAGCATTGTTATTACTTCTCCGTTGCGCTCGTTTAGCAATGTTTCTACTGTAATAAAAATCTCTTTGGGTTTTTTGTCGATTTTGATTGGCTCTTCTTTGCGGATTTTTGCGCGTACTTCGTCGAGTACCGCATTAAGCTCGTCATCCAGTTTTTGCATCAGCTCATACGGATATGTGCTTTTTTGGAATGCGGCCTCTACTTTGTATGCCAAGCTTGCCAGATTTGTTTCGTCGATTAGCCCCGAGAGGCTCTTTAGCGTATGCGCCAAAAGTGTTGCTTTTTTGTAGTCACTTTTAGAAATCGCTTTTATGATTTTTTTGATTGTGTTTTCTTCGCTTTTTACAAAGTCCTTGTATAGCTGGTTTTTGTTATAAGAAGGGAACTTTGGCATGGGTAGGGCGTTAGCGTTTGCGGCGTTGCGTACTTCTTCCGGGTATTTGTCACGTACAAATTTGATTAATATCGAATCCAGATAAGCACTCTGAATCGGCTTTGTAACAAAGCCGTCAAAGCCATTTTGCAAAAATTCTTCTTCCAGCCCCACCAGCGCGTTTGCAGTAAATGCTACTATGGGTCTCGTATATTTCGATTTGTTACGGAGATGCTGTACCGTTTCGATACCGTCCATTTTTGGCATCATATGGTCCATGAATACGATGTCGTATTCTGCCCCGCCTTCGATTTTTTTGATAGCCTCGGAGCCGCTGGACGCGCTGTCTATTTGCAGGCCATATGGTGCAAGCAGACCCTTTGTTACATATATGTTTGCGTTAATATCGTCCACAATCAGCACTTTGCCATAGCTCATATTTTCCCACTCGGATTGCAGGTTTGTCTTGCGGCTTGTGTAGTTAAATTTGCTTATGTTGTCTGCTGTTTTTTTGCCGATGGTTTTATCACTGACGGTTGTTTGAGGGATTTTTATTGTAAATGTCGTGCCTACATTTAGCTCGCTTTGTACAGAGATATGGCCATCCATCATGTTAACAAGCATTTTTGCTATGGTCATGCCGAGACCCGTACCCTCTACTTCGCGGTTTGCGCCATGGTTAAAACGTGTATACTCATCAAAGAGTGTACTTACCTGCTGTGCCGTCATGCCATGGCCTGTGTCTTTTATGGTAAACACAAATGTGATTTGCTCTGTATCATATGACACTTTGCCCACTGACAATGTCACCTTACCTTTGTCTGTGTATTTGAAGGCATTGGAGAGTACATTGTTAAGTATTTGTTTGATACGCAGTTCGTCACCCTGCAATTCTGCGGGGATGGATTCGTTTACAGAGATTTCAAACTGTATGGGCTTGCTGTTTATATTCATGGCGTTTAGCTGTACGGTGTCGGAGAGCATACTCGCAACTTCGTATTTTGCATTGGTCAGGCTTAGTTTGCCCGATTCTATCTTAGAAAGGTCGAGGATGTCGTTTATGATACCGAGCAGCATATTGCCTGATGAGTATATTTGCTCAAATGCGCGTCGAGTTTCGTCTTCGGCTGTGCGTAGTTGGATTTCTGTCGCGCCAAGAATCGCACTTATCGGTGTGCGGATTTCGTGGCTCATGCGACCAAGAAAATCAGATTTTACCTTGCTTGCCATCTGTGCTTTTTCTGCGTCCTGATGGGCTTTTGCCAAATCTTCTTTTATTTCGCGTACAGATTTGTTATCAGAGAGTTTGCCTATTATTTTCGCCAGCGAACTCAGACTCTCTGTGAGACTGCCGATTTCGTCATTAGAAATGGGTGCATCAAATATTTCTGTATAATCGCCGCCATCGGCCACCCTGTCCATTAGTTCTGCCAGATGTTTTACCTTCTTGGAGTTAAAATGAATCCCCAAAAACATAAAACCTGCGGCAAAAAGCATACCCACGGCACAGATTATAATAATATTGAAAATAAAGTTTGCTGTGCCGCCCAAGGCTTCTTCTATAGAAAATCCAATAAAAAACATGCCAATAGGTACATCGTCCCAGCCGATTAGCGGGAAATAAAACGCATGATGCAAAACGCCAAACAAATCCAGCTCCAAATCAAAAGCCGTGCCTCTATCCAGCACAGCGGCGATAACACGCTGGTCGGCAATGGTACCGACAGCACGTTCGCCATCTTCTTTACGCAGGGTAGAGGCCAGCGACGTATATCCGGAAAATATAGTAATCTCTGCATTAAAAATCGAGCCAAACTCATCCACAAAATCCATGTTGCTAAGTACCATAATCGCAGAAACAGAGCCGATAATCTCTGTGCCGTACCATATTGGTGCAGAAGAAGCGAGTCCCATGGGCATAGCAGGGGTGATTGCGTAGACTGTTTCGTTCCTGCCTTGGTGCGCGGCGCGTATAGTGGGAGAAACAAAACCCGTATCGCCGTAGCGTTCCGGTTCTGCTGTACGCAAAATTACATAGCCGTCCATACATGTGACGGTAAACTCCATATACATAAAACTGTCATTGCCAAACTCTATATTGACCAGATGTATTCTCTCTACCAGCTCGTCCCTCACATGGTCTCTGTCCCCGTTGTTCCAGTCATTCACGAGCCTAATCATATATTCTTTGCCCGCCACTGCGCGGGAATTTGATTCATTATATCTTTCCAGCAGTTCCAAAAATGCTTGTGCTGTTTGTGCCGCACCCTGCAAGCGGTCGTCGGTGAGTCTGCGTGCAAAAGTATCTGCCTGATGATAGATATAGATTACGATAAATACAACGAGTAAAAAAAGAGTACCAACCACAGGCACTGCTATTTTTGTTTGTAATGAACGGAACAATTTATTTCCTCCTAGCATAGTGAAATACATATTGCTGTGCTATGCCTTGATATGTTTTATCACTAAAACCTTCAGGTATATGTTCTTCCATCGTGCGTTTTATCCACACATCTATGGGATAGCGTTCTACACGGCCAAATCCGTACAACAGTACGCATTCGGCAACTTTTGGGCCGACACCATGTATATTTAACAACGCTTTGTAGATTTCATCAGATGGGAGATTTTCCAGTTCTGTTGGAGAAAACTCGCCGCTTGCTGTTTTTCGTGCCGCGTCAAGGATGTATGCGGCACGATAGCCGCTTTTTATATCAGCGAGGTCATTTTCGGAGAGAGAGGCGAGGGCTTTTGGGGTAGGGAAGGTGTGACCGCCGCATGGCAGTTTTTCGCCAAAATTTATACAGATTGCCTCGACCATTTTTTTTATACGAGGTATGTTGCTGTTTTGGCTCAAAATAAAAGAAACAAGCACCTCCCAGACATCCTGCCGCATAAGGCGCAGTCCCGGAGAATGCTCAATCGCATTGTATAAAAATTCACCCGCGCTTTCGGAAAGGTATGTGCGTAACTTTCCGTAGTCTCGGGTGAGGTCAAAGTATCTTTTCCAAATCCTTTCAAATTCTTCCAAGGATGTGTCTTTTAGTGTGAGGATGCCACTCTCATCATATGAAATCGTCATGCGGCGACCATGTGCTATACCGCTAAACTCATTTTTGCCGCTCTCACACCAGCGGAACGCCTGGCCATTGTCCAGTGTTTGAGCCAAGTCAAAAAAGCGCGTATCCGTAAGTACTGTGTTATCTCCACGCTGTTCGGCGTGTAAATAATCCATCAGTATTTTCCAAAATTTTTGCTATCATAGATATGAGATGCATCGGGTGCTGTGATTTTTATAGATTTTGAGGTGGAAGGTGCGTCATCAAAGGCAGATGCAGATGCCTTTGCGGGGCGCGGAGCGGGACGAGGTGTGGTAGGGCGAGGTGCGGCGGGGGGGGCGGTGGCAGTAGGTGTAGCAG
>JGI24703J35330_11748054_pt1 | contig 10211 bp, 10 predicted proteins | sample TergutNt197P1_FD_35330 | JGI IMG/M metagenome (IMG submission 35330) | reverse complement strand
CTGCCACATTTACACCAGTTGATTGTTACAATAGCTATCGGGCTTCGACTTCTTTTGCAGCCTTACCCTCAACTGTTGCCTTATATGTGATTTCTGTCCAATGGTTTGCCTCGGGCTTCCTTCAGACATTTCCTCACGAACAATGCCCTTGCCTCTAGCTATGTGCTTACCGCTATAAGGTCGCACTCGGGACTTAAGTTTGTCCATGCCGGACAAAAAAAAAAGACACTTCAAGAAAGTGGCTTTTTTATTATAATTAGATTAATGAAGCAAAGTATCCTAAAGTACGGATTAATTGAGCAGTGTAAGACATTTCGTTGTCATACCACGCAGCAACTTTAACTAATTGAGATCCGTTAACTTCCATTACTTTAGTTTGAGTTCCATCAAATAATGATCCGTAGTGAATTCCGATAACATCAGTTGAAACGATTTCGTCTTCTGTGTAACCGAATGAATCATTTGCAGCAGCTTTCATTGCAGCGTTGATTTCTTCTACAGTAGTGTTTTTCTCAAGAGTAACAACAAGTTCAGTTAAAGAACCAGTGATTGTTGGAACACGTTGAGCTCCACCATCAAGTTTACCTTGTAATGCAGGGATTACTAATCCGATTGCTTTAGCAGCACCAGTTGAGTTAGGGATGATGTTAGCCGCTGCAGCACGTGCACGACGTAAGTCACCTTTTCCGTGTGGTCCATCTAAAGTATTTTGGTCATTTGTATAAGCATGGATAGTAGTCATGAATCCTTTTTCTACACCGAATGAATCTTGTAAAACTTTAGCCATTGGAGCTAAACAGTTTGTTGTACATGAAGCACCAGAAATTACAGTTTCAGATCCGTCTAAGATGTCATGGTTAGTGTTGTAAACAACAGTTTTAACATCTCCAGTTGCAGGAGCAGAAACAACAACTTTCTTAGCACCAGCAGTTAAATGCTTACCTGCTCCTTCTTGAGAAACGAAGAATCCAGTACATTCTAAAACTACATCAACAGCAAGATCTGCCCATGGTAAAGCTTCAGGATTACGCTCTGCGAATACTTTTACTTCTTTACCGTTAACCACGAATCCACCCTCAGTTACTTCAACTGTTCCGTTGAAACGACCTTGAGCTGAATCATACTTTAATAAATGAGCAAGAGTTGCTGCATCTGTTAAATCGTTGATTGCTACTACTTCAAATTCTGATTTTTCCATTAATAAACGGAAAGCTAAACGTCCGATACGACCGAAACCGTTAATTGCTACTTTAGTTGCCATGCGTAAACGCCTCCTAGATATATATCAATATATAAATACTATACCATTTTACCCAAATATCCAATTAAAATCAAGACTTATTCACATGAAAGTGTTTTTCGATTGAAACTTTAAGATTTTTTTCATAAATGGACTGGTTTTCACATATTAATACGCTTATAAATAGTAACTCCCATCAACTAAAAGACATTATTTTAAATTTAAAAACATACACTTTGACATGGAGGTCATAACGTTATGAAAAATGTCTTTAAAACATTATGGTGGATTATCAAGAAATCAGCATTTGGATTTGTTACGCTTTTTGCTTTCAATTTTTTAGGTACCTTTATCAATCTCTACTTGCAACCTAACTTTCTTTCTTATTTTTTTATTGGATCATTAGGAATTCCTGGTTTTATTTTCGTATACATTTTCAACATTTTGTTTTTATAAGCAACACAGTGGTGTTGTTTTTTTATTTATTTTTCAATTTCTTTCTATCAGCTTTTAATATATAAAATATTTGCACTAGCATCAGGATCCATCTTGTTTTTGATGTAGTTTCAAAGTTTTCGATTGTTTGGTTAAAAAATTCTGAACATATTTCATGATTCTTACTTGAATTAAACATACTCACACACCTTTTGTTTTATAATATAATATGATAATTCTATAAATCAGGTACATATTTAATAATTTTGCCCAAATTTTAAAATAAAAAAAGACCCTAAACACAAGAGTCCTTTTTTATTTTGTACTTTTTAAATTATTTTTTGTCTTTACCAGAGAAAACAGATGTAAATGCGACAACGATCACACTTAAGAATTTCGGTAATTTGATTGTAATAAATCTCATACAGGTGGCCTCCCTTAGATTATAGCTATACAAAAATATATGAAACACCTGTAAAAAATAGTACAAAATTTTACACAAAAATGAATTATTTATCCTCCATACTTTCTACAACTAATAAAAACCCCGCGTCAAAAGCGATTTCTACAGATTTCTCGACCGGCTCATTACTCACACACAGACTATTATCTACAGATAAATCAAACCCAGATAAAGGATATTTTACTTTTTGTAACGACAAATTCTTCACAGTTTCATCCATTGCAAAAAAGGATATATATGAAAAGCCAACAGTTTCAAATTCATGGATCCCAGGTTTTAACACGGTTATATTGTTCTGAGCATTGGCCATTGAAATTGAAATATTTCGTTTTGTATACTTGAGCATAAGTAAAAGTGACGCATACTCGTGATCAATTCTCGCTCCAAATGTTCCATAAAGCTTTATTTTGGTAAAACCTTTTTCAATCGCGTAATCTATTGCTGCTTCTGTATCTGTTATATCTTTTTCCTTTGGCAAGATTATGCAATTTGATACTGAGTTTTTTATAATTGAAAGTTCTTCGGTTGAAACTGAGTCGAAGTCACCTATTGCAACCTCAATTTGATAACCTTTTTCGATTAACGTTAATGCGCCACGATCCGTTCCGATAATGTATCCTTCTAAAGATTCTGGCAACCACAAATTAGGTGCGCCACTGACAATATTCGCAATCATATTAATTACCTACTATTTCTTCGATTGCTTTTTTTCTATCATCTGCTGCAAAAACCGCTGTTCCCGCTACAATCACGTCAACTCCAGCATCTTCTAAAAGCCTTGCATTTAAAGTACTTCCTCCACCATCAATTTCAATTAAAAAATCCATCTCACCGTATTCTCGCCATTCATTTAAATCTTTGATTTTTTCGAGCATAGTTGGATTAAACGTTTGTCCGCCAAAACCGGGATTAACTGTCATAACTAAAACTAAATCGAGTTTATGGACTACAAATTCTAAAACCTCAGGTGGCGTATGAGGATTAAGTGCTACTCCAACTTTTATACCGTAACTTTTAATTAAATCAATTGTTCTATCTAAATGACGGCATGCCTCAGCATGTACAGTAATTAAATCTGCCCCTGCATCGACAAATTCTTTAATATATATATCTGGATTTTCTATCATTAAATGAACATCAAAAAATAAATTAGTATGTTTTTTTAACGACGCAACAACTGCTGGGCCAAACGAAATATTTGGTACAAAATGTCCATCCATAATATCTAAATGAAGCCAATGTGCACCAAGATTTTCAACATCCTTTATCTCACTCGCTAAATTTGAAAAGTCAGCAGCCAAAATTGAGGGAGCTATTTTTACCATTTAAAACATTCCTTTCGTTACCAAATAAAATTGGAAAAACTGTAGATTATTTGATTTTCTACAGTTCTAATATCTGATTTTTCGATTTTTTATTTCGTCCATTAATTGAAGATAATTCTCATACCGAGAATTTAATATATCTCCAGTTTCAACACGCGACTTAACAGCGCAATGGGGTTCTAATAAATGCATACAACCTCTAAAACGACACTCATCCTCAACCGCAACAAAATCAACGAAAGAATCACGTAAATCTTGAGCATCAAGTTCTTGCAAATCGAGCGCACTAAAACCAGGAGTATCTGCAACTAAACCGCCCGCAAGCTTATGTAACTCAACGTGCCTAGTTGTATGTTTTCCACGTCCCAAAGCTTTTGAAATCTCGTTCACTTCAATATTTAAATCAGAATCAATCGTATTAAGTAAAGAAGATTTCCCCACTCCGGATTGACCGCATATCACAGTAATCTTTTTATTTACTAGTGCTTTAACCTCTTCGATACCAATATTCTTTTTTGACGAAATGGATACGACTTCGTAACCAATCCTCCGGTAGTAATCCAGGACCAATGTTAATGAATCCCATTCATGTTCTGTCAAAAGATCAATCTTACTTATAATTATGATGGGCTCGATTTGTTTATCTTCTATAACTGCAAGTAATCTATCTAAAAATTTAATATTAAACTCAGGTTTTTTAGCAGAAAAAACTACAAGTGCTTTATCAACATTAGCAATAGGTGGTCGAACCAGTTGATTCGTTCTTTTTAATGCTTTTGTAATATACCCACTTCCATCTGGACTAATACCGTAATTTACCTCATCACCAACGAGTAAAACAAAACCGTCTTTTCTAAATTTACCACGGCCTCGACACGTAGTAATTTCACGGGTTTTATTATCTTCAACTTCATAAAAACCGGCTAATGATTTAAGGATTATCCCTCTTTTTTCCATTAATCATCCTCATAATCATCGGCATCATCATAATAATCATCATCATTTGTTTCTTGATGATGTCTATTTGTTGCGACGTATATACGAATTACTCTATCCTCAATAATACGTACTTGAGTATTTGGCGTTGGATTTGTTTGTAAAATAGTTCCAGGGGTTGCAAAATGATTCTCTCGTTCGACGAGAACTATTTCTGCATCATATAATCCTGCTTCATTAAAAGCAAGTTGTGCTTGTGATTCAGTCAGTCCGATAACATCTGGAATCCTAGTATGGGGCGTTTCAAAACGTCCGGGAATAATAACGATAATAAAATATATATAGATAATTACCGCAAGCAGTGCGGTGTATAGCACACCATTGATAAGTGACAACAAACTAAATTTTTTTGGACTTTTATACGGTATATAGTCGTCACGCATCCGTTTTGTTTTGACAGTTTCAAATTCTAATTGTTCATCATTTTGTTCTTCAGGAATAATCATTTCCATCACACTCCCTTCGATATGTGCTTTTCTTAAATCTTCTATCATTTCGCTAACATTAGGATAGCGATCAATGGTTTTTTTTGCAGTAGCTTTTTTAATAATATAATCATAATTTTCAGCAAATGCAGGGTTAATTAGGCGAACTGATGGAACATCATTTTCCATATGCTGTAAAGCAACATTTACTGCACCTTCACCTTTAAAAGGAACCGTTCCTGTTAAAAGTTCATAAAATAAAATTCCTAGTGAGTAAATATCAGAAGATGTTGTTGCTAGACTTCCACGTGCAAGTTCTGGTGCCAAATAGTGAACAGAACCCATTATTGTGTTAGTTTGAGTCATTTCAGCTTCATTACTTGATAATGCAATACCGAAATCTGCAATTTTAACATTCAAATCTTCATCAATTAAAATATTTTGTGATTTCAAATCTCGATGGATTATACCTTTAGAATGTGCTTCAACTACTCCATAACATACTTGTATCATTACATATACGGCTTCTTCTTCTGTAAATGGTTCATCTCGTAATTTATCTTTTACGGTTTTACCTCGAATGTATTCCATGACAATGAAAGGTTGCTCTTTGTATTCGCCAATAGCATAACTAGAGACAATATTTGAATGTTCGAGTGTAGTAACCTGATTTGCTTCTCGGTGAAATCTTTTAATAAAACTTTCATCTTTCGAAAGTTCATATCGCAACATTTTAATTGCGACATTTTTTCGCAAAATTCGGTCATAAGCAAGATAGACATTTGCCATTCCACCATCACCGATAAGCATTTTAATATCGTATCTAGAATTAATGACTTCTCCGATTATCATGTTCCTACCTCCTCTGTTTCAAATTGTGCCCAAGCTACCGATATATTGTCACGACCACCACGCGCATTCGCCGATTCAATAAGTTCTGTCATTTTCGCTTCAGCAGACGTGGTTTTTGATAAAGTTTTAAAAATTTCTAAATCTTCCACAAGTCCTGTTAAACCGTCGGTGCAAAGTAATAATCCGTCTATATCATAATGCTCTACTGTTACAATATCCGTTTGCAATTTTTTGCTTGCTCCTAAAGCGCGATTTATTACATTTTTTTGCGGGTGTAATTTTGCGGCTCTTTCAGAAATTTGACCTTTTTCAACGAGTTCTCTGACAAAAGTATGATCTTTCGTGATTTGACGCAGGTGATTATTCGCGAGTATATAAGCTCGACTATCTCCAATATTTGCAATAGTGATATAATTATTCGTAACAACAGTTATTACCATTGTCGTCCCCATTTTTCTTACTTTATTCTTAGCAGCATAAGCGAGTATTTTCTCATTTATTGCTTTTAGTGCGTCTGATAACCATGTTGCTGCTACTTCTTTTGTTGGTAAATTGAGTCCATTTTCAAATGTTTTTTCAATATGTTCAATTGCGAGATTTGCAGCAACATCACCGGATGTGTGCCCTCCCATTCCATCCGCAATCATCATTAGAAGATAGTCTGGATTTTTTAGAATTTTAACCGCATCTTCATTGTGGCGACGGACAAGTCCCACGTCTGTTCGATAGCTGTAGTCTAATAACATTAAAACACCACCTAAGTTTTAAGTTTTTGCCTCAGTTGCTCTTAATTGTCCACAAGCCGCATCTATGTTTGTTCCCATTTCACGACGGACAGTAACACTTACTTTTTCTTTTTCTAGAATTTGTTTAAATTTTTGAATTTGCGATTTAACGGATCTGTCTAAACCGAGTTCTGCTACAGGATTCATTGGAATCAAATTGATGTGACAATTTAAACCTTTAACAAGTTTTGAGAGTTGATGTGCATGTTCATCTAAGTCATTAACATCTTTCATTAAAATATATTCAAATGTGATGCGACGATTTGTTTCTTTTATATAATAACGAACTGCTTTTAGTAAGTCAGATAATGGATAAGCCCGGTTAATTTTCATAATTTGCGTTCGTAGATGATCATTTGGCGCATGTAAACTGATAGCCAGCGAAACTTGTTTATGTTGGTCAGCGAAACTGTAAATTTTTGGTACAAGTCCACTAGTCGACACTGTTATATGTCTTGCCCCAATATTTAATCCTATGTCGTCATTAATAATATTTAAAAACGCCGAGACATTTTCATAATTTTCAAATGGTTCACCAATACCCATAACTACTACATGACCTACACGTACTCCCACAGCTCGCGCAACATGTACAATTTGAGCAACAATTTCACCAGCCTCAAGATTTCTGACTAAACCTCCGATAGCAGAGGCACAAAATGAACACCCGATACGGCAACCGACTTGTGTTGTAACACATATCGAATGTCCATATGGTTGTTTCATTAGGACAGTTTCAATTGTATTTTGATCATGTAGTCTAAATAAAAACTTATTAGTACCGTCTGTTGCTTCTTGGTGACGAACGACCTCGAACGTCGTAAATTCGAAAACATTTGAAATTAAATCTTTCAAAACCTTCGGAACATTAACCATTTCATCAAGATTTTTCACTTTTTTATCGTATAGCCAGTCAAATATTTGTGCAGCCCTGAATTTAGGTTGTTTATTTGTTAGAACAAAATCTTCCCAATCTTTTAAAGTGAGTCCATAAATCGACCTTTTCATTTTAATTAATTCCTTCTTCCTTTTACTATTTAGTCAGTTATTTCCCTTAATATATCCATCTAAAAATAATTTATTTCTTTTTAACAAGTGAAGCGATAAAAAAGCCATCTGTTGAAAAATCCTGAGGAAAAATTTGTAACATCCCATTTTCAATTTGATTTCTTAATTGAATAGGCAACCTTGACGAAAATTCTTCATCGAGTTTAAAATTCGGGTTGTTGCGTAAAAACTGAACAACTTGTTTTTCATTTTCTTTTTTGTTAACGGTACACGTTGAGTAAACCATTCGTCCATTGGGCTTTAAAAATTTCGCGACATTATTTAAAATATCTTGCTGAATTGTAATAATCGTGTCGAGATCACTTGGTTTTTTTGTCATTTTAGCTTCAGGATGTCGTCTAATTGTACCGAGCGCTGAGCATGGTGCATCTACTAATATGTAATCAAATCTTTCTTCTTCATATACCGTTTCAAGTTCGAGTGCATCAAGTTGTGATGGATTGACATTTAACATTTTTAAACGTTTTGCATTTTCTTTGATTCGTGCAATTTTGTGTTCGTGTAAATCATGGGCATATACTACGCCAGAATCCCCCACCATTTCAGCTAATTGAAAAGTTTTTCCTCCTGGGGCGGCACAAACATCTAGAACTTTAGCATCTTTTTCAGGCGAAAGAGCTAGAGCAGATAACATCGATGCTTCATCTTGTATATAAAAATGCCCTTTTTTAAACGCATTTGTTGTGAGTGGATTGCCTGATGCAATAATTATGGCTGACGGTGATAAAATTCCTTCTTTTGCTTCGATGCCTTCAACTTTTAGAGCCTTTATTAAATCGGCTCTTGTCGTAAGAGTTAGATTTGTTCTCACAACCATTTTCACTTTTTGATTATTTGATTCTAGTATACCTCGGGTTTTTTCAATTCCATATTGAGAGCTCCATAATTTAATTAACCATTCTGGGTGTGAGTATTTTATTGAAAGCATTTCGGATTCATCAAGTTGTTCATCTATATCTCTTGGTTTTTCATTAATAACCTTTCGCAATATTGCGTTTACTACCCTAGCGTTAAAATGACCACCTTTTGTTTTAGCAATTTCAACCGCTTCATCAATTAAAGCATAATCTGGAATTTTTTCTAGATATTGATGTTGATAAAGGCTCATCGCTAAAAGTAATTCAACCCATGATTTAACTCTGCCTTGATAAAACGGCTGTATTTGGTAAACTAACCATGTTAAATGAGTTAAGGTTCCGTAGACTAGTTCAGTAATTAAGCCCTTATCTTGCAATGAGATTTCTTCGTTTAATGCCTCTTTCAAAGCGTTATTACTATAGGCACCTTCTTGTTTTATCTTAATGAGAGTGTTTAACGCGACTAACCGAGCTTTCATTTATTTTCCTCGCTTCTAGGTAGAAATTTCGTTTACCTTTTATTATACCATACTTATTATGGTTCGCATAGTGAAAGTGTTGCATGTCTTGACTAAGTTTTTTGCAATTTTTTTTGATAGTGGGTGTTAATTGTCACTAGCGATCCTTTTTAAAATCAGAATTTTGATTTTTTGTTTTAAAAAGTTTTAGAGTATTAGTGGTAAAGTAGTTTAATTGAATTATTTTTTTATTGATCTATTTTTTGTGGTGATTTACATCTAAAGTTAAAGCATCTAACTTTAGATGACCGGAAAAAACCTCTAGATATATTTTAAAAAAAATTAAAACCCCGTAGCATCAAGCGTTACAGGGTTTTATTATCGTCTTAATTTATTCATTTGGCGGACACAGAGGGATTTGAACCCTCGCACGGTCTCCCGTCTACACGCGTTCCAGGCGAGCCCCTTCAGCCACTTGGGTATGTGTCCATATTCTTAAATTATATCACATTTTAAAACTTGTTTCAAATAAAATTTTCAAAAAAACTCTTAATTGACTATCAAGATAGGCATAATTTTTGATTAAAATATCTAAAATAGATAAAAGACCTTCAAAGGAGAATCTTATGCAACCACAAATATTGCTTCTTTTAGCAACAATTATTATACTTATTTCACCTTATTTATTACTAAGTTCATATGTAAAGAAAAATCGTGACTCTCAGATTTCTGAACGTCAAAAAAATCGATACTCATATGAATTTTCAGATGAATTCGAAATCGACGACTAACTTAAAAGTCGTCGTTTTTTTTGTGAAATTTATTTTTTTATTATAGAATTTTTCTCATTCAAATCCCACAGTCATCATTTTCTGTACAAATAGAGTCACACTCTATGCAATAATCACCACTTTCTACTTCGATAGAATCGTCATCGCCACTATCGTCTTCATCGACTACAATAGAATTCCACTCTTCACAATCATCATCACATTCTACTTCGATAGAATCGTCATCGTCATTATTGTCTTCATCTTCTTCAATAGAATCATTTTCTTCATACTCATCGTCTTCTACTTCTATACAATCGTCATCACATTCTACTTCGATAGAATCGTCATCGTCATTATTGTCTTCATCTTCTTCAATAGAATCATTTTCTCCATACTTATCGTCTTCTACTTCTATACAATCGGCATCGCAGTCGTCCTCATATTCTATTTCAATAGAATCGTCATCGTTACTGTCGTCTTCATATTCTATTTCAATAGAATCGTCATCACTACTATTGTATTCATCTTCTTCAA
>JGI24703J35330_11748055_pt1 | contig 10231 bp, 9 predicted proteins | sample TergutNt197P1_FD_35330 | JGI IMG/M metagenome (IMG submission 35330) | reverse complement strand
GCAGGCGTTAATGGAAGAAAAAGAGCGTCTTGAAAATGCCCTTGAAGAAAAAATGTTGCGCTGGGAAGAATTATCCGAACTTATCGCAAGTTTTGAGTAAAAATCATCCATTAGTTTCCAAAAAGTAACTATACCACAAAAAAGTGCGTACTTCCATTTTTGAAAAAAAGTCGTATAATAGATATTATGCATTTTATGCAAGCTACCAAATAGTAGCGAAAAAATCTAGGAGGTACGACGATGAATAGTACATTTTTTGAGCAGTTTTTAATTTTCACAAATATTAGAACGGGGGTATTTTTAGCTTTACTCGTAGCATTATTTTTGCTGCAATACTACCTAAAAAAGAAAGAGATATTAAGTTTATCTGGGCGACTACTACTTTCAACATTACTTGGAGTAGGACTTGGGCTGGCGATATTATTTACTGCTGGAATGCCTGAGATTCCGCTGGGTATAGACTGGATTAACGAAGTAAGAACATGGTATAGCCTAATTGCCGATGGTTTTATGGCCTTACTTCGCATGATAGTTGTACCACTCGTATTAGTCTCAATCATTCGAGTTATCGTTAACATGGATGGCGGAAAAAGCGTTGGGAAATTAGTCTCACGTGCAGTTGGATTTCTAATCTTCACAACACTAATTGGGGCAACAATCGGGCTTATCTTTGCAATAAGCTTTGGTCTTGGAAGTACAGATGCACTAAACTACGGAACAGACGAGGTAAGAACAATCACAAACATCGTAGCAACAATACTTGGCTTCTTACCAGACAATCCATTTGCCGCATTATCAACCGGCGCAATAATTCCTACAATGGTATTTGCAAGTTTCGTCGGATTCGCCATTAGAAAACAAGCAGAAGAAGATGTCGCTGTAGTGAAACCATTTATCGATTTTAATGAAGCTTTCTACGCAATTATAATGAACATCGCTACGAAAGTCATTAGCTTTCTACCATATGCAATAATTGCCCTGCTAGCTAATACCATCGCTAGTAGAGGACTACAAGCCTTTAGAGAAGTGGCACTATTTGCAGCCCTGTACGTCTTATCAATCGTGGCAATGTTCATAATTCAATTACTACTTTTAACATTAAACAGTTTAAATCCGATAATGTATATCAAGAATGTTGCGAAAGCTTTGATTTTAGCTTTTACATCAAGAACTAGCCTTGGAACATTGCCAGTTAGCGTTAAGGCTCTAACAGAAAATGCAGGGCTAAACCAAGGAACAGCAACCTTTATTACAAGTCTTGGGGCAAATGGTGGGATGAATGGCGGTGGGGTTTATGCAAGCTTAATAACAATAATGATCGCTAATATGACTGGAGTAACTATTGATTTTACATTTATCATCATGCTTTTAATCGTAATTGGCTTATCATCATTTGGAATTGCAGGCGTTCCAGGTGGAATATTACTAATGATTTCAATCCCGCTTACAGCACTGGGACTTGGAGAACACTTTGCGTTAGCTGCAACAGTATTTGCAATTGACCCAATTATTGATATGTTTAGAACATTTACAAACGTAAGCGGGGCGCTAACAGCATCATTAGTAGTCGGAAAATCGCTTGATGAAGTCGATTCAAATACATACACTGCAGAAGTCGTATAAAAAACAAAGGGTGAGCACACTTGAAGAAGAAGAATTTACTTATAGTAACCGCATTATATATCATTTACGGACTAATCATCTGGCTATACCTTTTTCACATAGCACCACACGGAATTGCTGATGCTTATGTAAATTCTTTTGCTGATCCCTCAACATTCATGAGTAGTAGTGACATTAATACAAGCATTGTTTTTGCAAGAATTAGACATCTAATCTTCTTCTTATCCACTCCATTTGAATGGCTGATAATTGCTTATTTCATGTTTGGCGGCTTATCAGAGAAAATCGAAGAAAAAATTAAGCAGCTATTTGCAAAAACTTTTATTCAAACAAGTGTCTACTATTTTGCATTTTCTTTCATTTTGTTTTTGGCGATGTTGCCGTTTAGATTTATTAGTTATCAAGTAGCTCGCCATTTTGGAACTTCCACAATGCAACTTTCGTTATGGATACGCAATCGTGGGATTGATTTTTTAGTAGATTTTATTTTGTACATGATAATTATTCATATCGTCATGTATGTGATTAAAAAATTTCCGAAAAAATGGTGGCTAGTAACGTGGGGCTTGTTTATTCCGTTCGCATTTTTCTTCATGTTTTTGCAACCTGTAATTATTGATCCGTTGTACAATGATTTTACGAATTTGCAAAACGATAACCTTGAGTTGCAAATACTAAATATGGCACAAGAAGCTGGCATTATGGCGGATTCGGTTTTTATAATGGAAGTATCTGATCGAACAAATACTATTAATGGATACGTGACTGGAGTGGGATCAACAGCGAGAATTGTTTTATGGGATACTGCGTTGAGCGCTTTAAATGAGGATGCGATTATGTTTTTAATGGCTCATGAAATCGCCCACTACGTTAACCATGATATCTATCGTGCGATTGTGGTTGCAATTGTGTTTGCCTTTTTCGGGTTATTCATCCTTGCTCAAATATTAAAGCATCAAGATCGAAAGTCATTTAAAAGGATCCCCTTAGCATTTCTAGTAATCGGGATATTACTCTTTGCTTTTAGCCCAATTACTAATGCAATTTCAAGGCATATTGAAAAAAGTGCTGATGTTTTTGCCCTAGAGTTGACTAATGATCCAGAAGGTGGGATTGAACTATTTCAAACACTCGCACGAACATCATTAAATGAAGTTAATCCGCCAACACTTGTTAGAATCTTTAGATCAACTCATCCGAGTATTTTTGAAAGAATTCGGATGTTAGAAGATGTATTATTAGATTAGTGCAACCAAAAAAGTTACCCCTTGGCAAAAATTGTTATAGTGGGGTGACTTTTTTTTATTTTCCTTGACAAAATGGTACAAAATATAGTATAATTGCAATACGTTCAAAAAATGAACAGGAGTGGAGTTATGGAAAAAATTTATCAAATATTGTATGCAGTGAACGAAAAAAAGATAACGACTCAAAGAGAGCTAGCGAGTGCATGCAAAATGTCATTAGGGAGTATAAATTATAATATTAAAAAGGCACAGGAATGTGGTTATTTAGAAATATCCAAAAAAGGCGTAAAAAAATACAAACTCACCCCTCAAGGAATGGAAAAACTTGCGCTTGAGGTAGGAGATAAAAATAATAAAAAACTCAATCCTAATCTAAGCGAGTTTAGCCCAATTACAACAGCTGTTATCTTAGCTGCTGGTAAACGAGCCGACTTTGATATACCGGTTGCGTTTTTAGAAATTGAAAAAAAACCATTAATCGTTCATACAATTGAAAAATTAATGGCAAATGGTATAACAAAAATTATAATTGTCGCAGGGTTTCGTGCTGATATGTTTGAGGAGTTGCGAGTTGCTTATCCATTTTTAGAAATCGTAATAAATACAAGGTATCAACGAACAGGAACGATGGCTTCTTTGGTTTTAACTAGAGATGTTATTAATGAGGATTTTTTACTGCTTGAGGGGGATATTATAATTGATGCGCAGGCTATTAGAAAATTGCTTAATAATGCGAATCGGAATTGTATGATAATAACTAACGAGAGTGGTTCAAAAGATGAGGCCTTGGTTGAGTTACGGGATGGTTATATTTATAAAATGTCGAAAGATATCCATCAGTTAAGCAAAATAGATGGCGAGATGATTGGGGTAAGTAAAATTTCAATTGATGTTTTTTCTCAGATGTTAAAGCAGTATTCATTGGTGGAAAATGAGTTTTTTAATTATGAGTACATGTTGATGGATTTGGGGCGGACTTATGAGATTGGGTTTGAGAAAATTGCGGATTTAGTTTGGTATGAGATTGATACGCTTGAACATTATGAGCATTTTAATCATCGGATTTTGCGTAGGTTAAAGAGGCAAGAGGAGAAGTTTTTTGAAGGTAGGATTAAAGATGTAATTACTAAGGCGTTAAATGTTAGTGGTGATGATGTTGAAATTGTAGAAAAAATTGGCGGGATGACTAATCAAAATTATGAATTTAAGATTTGTGATAAGGCGTATATTTTAAGGATTCCAGGGGTGGGGACGGATAAGATGATTAATCGAAGGTTTGAATATGCGAATTGTATGATGGCAAATAAATTGGGAATTGATGCTGAAATTTTTTATTTAAATGAAGTGACTGGTGTGAAAATTGCTCAGTTTATTAAGGGTGCACAAACACTAAATTCTGCTATGATTAAACGGGATGAGGTGATGAATGAAACGGTTAAACTGATGAAGAAACTTCACACTTCAGAGATTCTTTTTGATAATGATTTTGATGTTTTTGAGGAGATTAGAAAATATCATGATTTAAATATTGAAGCTGGTGGTGAATTTTTTGCGGATTACGGTTCGACTCATGATTCGGTAATGGGGCTTGAGAAAATTCTTCATAATTTAGGGCAAGAGCGATGTGCGTGTCATAATGATACCGTTCCCGAAAATTTCATTAATGATGGTGAGGGTAAATTTTATTTGATTGATTGGGAATATTCAGGTAATAATGATCCGATTTGGGATTTGGCTGCTCATGCGCTCGAGTCTGATTTTTCATTGGATGAGGAACTGTTATTACTAGAAAAGTATTTTGGTGAGGCTGTAGTTAATGAAATCCATTATGTAAAGATGCTGATTTTTCAAATTTGCCAAGATTTTTTATGGAGTCTTTGGACAAATATTAAGGAGGCTAAGGGGGAAGATTTTGGAACTTACGGAATGGATCGCTATAAACGGTCGATAATAAATTTGAGGAGGTTGATGGATTATGAATGTTGCAAATAAGGGAATTATTCTTGCTGCGGGTTTTGGAAGCAGGTTAGCACCGATTACTTATGAAATTCCCAAGCCGTTAATTAGTGTTAATGGGGTGGTGATGATTGAGACGATTATTGATGCGATGATTGTTAATGGCATTGTTGATATTTGTATTGTTGTTGGCCATTTACGCGAAAAGTTTGAGTATTTGCTACAAAAATACTGCGATGTGAATATATTTTTTGTTTATAATCCATATTATGCGACGTGTAATAATATTTCATCGCTTTATGTTGCGCGTGATTTTCTTGAAGATGCGATTATTACTGATGGTGATTTAATTATTCATAATCCAGATATTTTTAAGCGAGAGTTTGACGCTTCAGGTTATTGTAGTTCTTATGCGTTAAAGACAAATGAGTGGCTGCAAACGGTAAATGAAAACGATGAAGTGATTTCTTGTAGTCGCACTGGTGGAAAGTTGGGCTGGCAGTTGTATTCTGTTTCGTTTTGGAATAAAGATGATGGCATGAGGTTAAAGTCGCATCTTGAATATTTATTTGAAGAGGTTAAGGCGCATGACATTTACTGGGATGATGTGGCGATGTTTGAATTTCCTTTAGAATACACGTTAAAAATTAGAAGAATTAGCGAAGATTCTTTAACGGAGATTGATAATTTGTCAGAACTTTTGGCAATTGATGCAAGTTATAGGGATGCAATTTTAAGCAAAGAGGTGAAGTGAAAATGTTAGAAAATAAACTCCAGGAACTAAAATTACAACAAGATAAAGATTTTGCAAAAAAGGGTAACCGAATCGCTTTAGTTTCAGGTGCAACGTTTGGAATTCATACTGCACTGCTTGGTGTAGCGATGACTTTAACAGTGATGACTGGGAATGTTAATTATATTGTTTGGTATCTAATAGTTGCAGCGGCAAATGAATTATTCGCAACAATTTGGCTATCAATTAACAATGTTCGCGAAGGGCGGTTTAAGGAAGTATGGCGTAGCTTTAAAACATTTCCTGGGAAAATGGCCTGTATTGGTGGAATTTTAGGCGGTCCTATTGCAAATGGTGCATATTTACTCGGAATTGCCTTCGCTGGGGCCACATACGCCGTCCCGATTACAGCACTAAAAGCCGTAATTAGTGCCTTTTTAGCGGCAATATTTCTTAAGCAAAAAATCAAATTCAGAATTTGGGTAGGCGTTGTCATTTGTATAATTGGCGCAATAATCATCTACTATACACCACCATATGATCCACCACAAAACTTCACATTGGGCGTCATTTTCGCACTAATCGCCGCAGCCGGATGGGGAATCGAAGGAATGCTCGCTGCATACGGATCAGCTGTTTTAGATACTAAAGCAACCATAAATTTACGTTATATTGCCTCAACAGTCATATTTATTGTGATCCTTTTACCACTTATAGGTGGCACGTTAGAATTCTTTTTATTGTTTACTCAAGTAAGAGGGATGCTACTTCTAATAATTGCAGCTCTTTTTGCAGGGATGTCATTTTTGCAATGGTATAAGGGTAACGCAATGTGTGGGGTTGCAAAAGGGGCAGCGTTAAACGGTACTTATCCGTTATGGACCATCCTATTTACTATGTTAGTTACACTTGATTTTTCAATTACTCCAATGGTTGCTATTGGTGCGATTGTTATTGTATTAGGGGCTACCATTGTCTCACTAAATTCAGACGAGGTGAAAAAATAATGACTAAATTACCTTTGCGATTAAATGTATTATATAAAATAAGCCGGTCGGATGATGCGCTAACTGTTGCAACGTTGCTTGAGATACTAAAATGTGATTATGGAAACGAGCGACAATTTAATGAGCGGGTTATGCTTGATCATTTACTTTCGTTAAAAGAAAATGGTTTGATTTATGATCATGATCTCTCACTTGATAGCTCAAATAAACTGCAGGTGCATTATAAGGTCACAGAAGAAGGAATTAATAGTTTGAAAAAATATTTGCCCAAAGGCGGTAAGTAGATGACGAAAATTATTGAAAATTGGGGTTAAATGCAGTATAATTATTGTAGTAGAGTTGCGGATTTCGTAGCTCTTATTTCATAAATGAGGTGAAAATTGTGAAAGTCGCAATACTTGCTATTGGAAATGAAGTGTTATGCGGGAAAATTGTTGATACTAATGGTGCGATTATTTCTCGAGAAATTGAAAAAATGGGTGCCAAAGTTGTTCATCGTGAAGTTGTGCTTGATACTGTTGATGATATCGTTTTGGGATTAAATCATGCGTTTTTATATGCTGATTTGGTTATTACAATTGGTGGTTTGGGACCAACTGTTGATGATTTAACAAGAATTGGCGTTGCTGATTATTTTGATGAAGAACTTGTGTATGATGAAGCAGTTTTTGATGAGATTGCTTTGATGTTTACGAGTATGGGGCGCGTTGTGACTGAAAATAATAAGCAGCAAGCGTTTCGTTTTAAAACGGGAACTGTGTTAAAAAATGACAATGGAACAGCACCTGGTTTAATGTTAAAAAAAGATGAGCGACAAGTTTTTTTACTGCCAGGGCCACCAAATGAGTTATTACCAATGTTTGATAAGTTTGTGCTACCAATTATAAAAGAACAGGTGTTAGAGCCGGTTGTCAGTCGTAGTTATAGGCTGCATGGTATTGGTGAGTCGGCTGCTGAGGATAAGATTATTCATTTGTATGAAAAATATCAAAATTTGGATATTGCACCATATTGCGCTGTTTCTTATATTGATTATGTGGTGAGTACTAAGCAGGTTAATGAGAGCGAAATTGATGACTTTGAAGTTGAATTTTTTAAGATTTTAGAACAGTTTTATATTGGCTCTGCCGAGGTTAGTCTCTGCGCGAGGGTCGTTGATGAATTAAGGAAGAAGAAAATGATGATTTCGGTTGCTGAAAGCTGCACCGGTGGAATGCTGGCATCGAATTTTATTGAAATTCCAGGCGTTTCAGAAGTGTTTTTCGATGGTGTTGTTGCGTATAGTAATGAGTCTAAAATGGCTCGACTTGGTGTAATGGAACAAACATTGTCCGATTTTGGAGCAGTTTCAAGTGAGGTAGCAACTGAAATGGCTCTTGGAATTTTAAAAGATTCGAAAGCGAATGTCAGTGTTTCTATAACGGGAGTTGCAGGGCCTGATGGTGGAACAAGCAAAAAACCAGTTGGCACAGTTTATATCGGGATTTGTATTAATTCGGATGTTTTTGTAGAGAAATTTAATTTCAGTGGAGACCGTGAAAAAATTCGTAACCGAGCAATGAATCAAGCGCTTTATGAATTATTTAAGCGACTGATTGATCATAAGGAGACATTATGAAAAATTCAAAAATTTTATTTTGCGCAAGTGCAGGCGGTCATTTCACGGAGTTATTGCAATTTAAGGAGGTAATGCTAAAATATGATAGCATCATCATAACCGAAAAAATGAAAATCGCCGCTGAGCCGATTGTAAAAACGCATTATGTTCCTTATAGTTCGCGAAATGAAGGCTTTATTTACCTATTTAAGTATTCATATGTAATTTTGCTATCGCTCATATTTTTCTTGAAATTCCGGCCTGCTGTAGTAATTTCAACGGGTGCCCATTCTACAATTCCGGTTTGTGTATTTGCGTGGATTTTTAAGCGAAAGGTTATTTATGTCGAGACTGTTGCGGCGGTAAAAAAACCAACGCTAACAGGACGATTTATGTCCAAAATTGCAACTGAATTTTATGTGCAGTGGGAAGAATTATTGGCTGTGTACCCAAAAGCAACTTATGGAGGTGTGTTATTTTGATATTAGTATTATGCGGAACGCAAAAGCAAGATTTTTCACGGATGATCAATAAGGTGCTTCAACTTGCCGAAAGTCACGAGATAGTTGTTCAATCTGGTCATACTGCTTACGTGAGCGGCGAGGTAGAGATTTTCGACTTCCTTCCCGCTTCAAAGCTTGATGTGTTGTATAAGCGTGCGGATATTATTATAACTCACGCTGGCGCAGGTTCGATGTTTACGGCAATTAAGGCAGGTAAGAAGGTTTTAGCTTTTCCGAGGCTTGCTAAGTTTAATGAGCATGTTGACGATCATCAGTTGCAGTTAGCAAAAAAGCTTGAAGAGTTGGGCTTTTTAATGGTTTTTAATGAGGATGATGATATGATTTCGATTTATGAGCAATTAGTTAAATTTGAACCTAAGCCTTATGATTTGACTGGAAATATTGTGTGTGCTGTTGACGGGCTTATTGCGAATGTATTGGGATGATGTTGACATTGTTTTTTAATTAATGGTATAATTATTAGGAAAAATGTTGCATTTTTGGGACGGGACGGTTTGTTTATTCTGAGTAGATGTTTTTGGAGGGTTTATGTCTAACTGGTGGTGAAAATTTTGATGGTATTTGTTTTTGATTACTGTTTGGTTCAAGATTTTTAGAAATTAGTTTTAAATGGCCCTCGTTTTGCTTAGTTTTGTGGTTTAAAATGTTTATGGCTTTATATAATGTTTCCCCAACAAATAAACTGATGAACTTTTTAAGATGTTATATCAAAAAAGTCATCAGTTTTTTTTCTTGATGAAATCTTGATGAAAGCTTGAACACCACTTTAGGACGGTTGCTTTAAAAAGTGCTATAATAGGCAGGTAAAGACAACAGGAAAGGTGGTAGATTGTGATGAATTATTTCAAACGGGGCAGGGTGAGTTTGGTTCGGAGGCCAGGAAAGTCGGTGATTTTGCTTTTTTTAGTGTTTATTTTAAGCACAGTCATGGCTGGGACGTTGCTCGTCAGTCAAGCAGTTGAGAATACCCACATAAATTTAAGGCGAAATATTCGTCCACTTGTGACATTTGAATTTGATTGGGAAGGTTTTTCTAGGACGGCGGATATAGAAACATTGCATGGGGGGATTAGACCAGAGATTCCGTCTGATGTGATAAGAAGTATTGGGAATTTACCTCACATTGAGGTGTTTGACCATCGATATCACGGTACGTTGAGGAGTTTGAATATAGATGAATATGAGATTTCCCATTTTGACCCAAATTTATCGGATTGGTCTACATTTTCTTTTATTGGGACAGGGAATGAGGGGTTAATGGACGTACGTGAGGGTGTGATAGAGCTTGTCCAAGGACGCACGTTTACGACGGCAGAAATAGAAAATGGTGCCCATATGGCGATTATTTACCGTGGTGTTGCACAGTTGAATGGTTTAGATGTGGGGTCTATGATGAGGCTTTCTAATGCTGTTCTGATTAGAAATGAAAACTGGACGCCACCAATGGCAGACGATGTGTTTTTTGAAGAAGAAATCGAATTAGAAATCATTGGGGTTTTCGATATAAATCGACGTTCACTTGATGATTTACCCGAATTTGCCCG
>JGI24703J35330_11748056_pt1 | contig 10243 bp, 11 predicted proteins | sample TergutNt197P1_FD_35330 | JGI IMG/M metagenome (IMG submission 35330) | reverse complement strand
CCTATGCCTTGTAAGCGGTTCGCTAATTGCGCACGGGAAACGTTCGCCTGCGGCTCACTGTGCGCCTATCGCTCACCACAAGGCATTTTACGGCGTGTCATTATTTTTGAACTCTTGATTCGCAATATCAATGCCCAGTACATTCTCCTCGCCTGTGTAAACCTGAACTTCGCGCAGGCTGCGGTTGATTGCATTGGTGCGCGTGCCCACGAGGTTTTCAATCTCGGTGCCGGCTTGGGTGATGCGTTGGTGGGCTTTTTTCAGAACGTCCTCGAATTTGCCGAATTCATTTTTTACCGCGCCAAGGGTTTTTTCAATATCAGCCGCACCCTTTTGAATTTGCAAGGTTTTGAAGCCCAGTTGCAAAGAATTCAGCATTGCAGAGAATGTTGTAGGGCCTGTGATAATTATGCCGTCGTGGCGCAGGGTTTCAAAAAAAGCCGCTTCGCGGGCTATTTCTGCATAAAGCCCCTCTGTCGGCAAAAACATTACGGCAAAATGTGTGGTTTCCGGCGGGGAAATGTATTTATCTCTAATATCCTTTGCGAAGGATTTTATCCGTGCATACAGTGCTTTTCGCGCAGTTTCAATTTCTGCGGGGTCGCCTACCTCGTGACAGTCAAGAAGCCGCTCATATGTTTCAAGCGGGAATTTTGAGTCAATCGGAAGGTATACATGCCCGCCGTCTTCCGTACCCGGCAGTTTAACGGCGTACTCCACGCGGCTTGACGAGCCGACTTTTGTAGAAACCTCTTTGTCGTAAAGCTGTGACGGCAACATGTCTTCAATTATATGGCCCAGCTGGACTTCGCCCAAAATCCCACGGGATTTTGAACCCGCCAATATTCGGTTTAACGAGCCTACGGATTGCGCAACGGTTTTCATTTCTCCAAGCCCTTTGTTTACGTTCTCCAGTTGTTGGCTTACTGTCTCAAATGATTTTTGCAAACGGCTTTCCAGTGTTTGTTCCAGTTTTTCGTTTACAACAATGCGCATTTCGTCAAGCTTTTTTTCGTTGCTTGTTTGTATGTTTGTCAGCTTTTCGTCAACTCTCATACGAATTGTTTCAAGCCCTTCTGTTGTATGCCTGTGAAAACGATGCAAACCATCTTGCATTTCCTGCGAAAGCGCGCTTATTGCTTTGGAATTCGACTCACGCCCCGATTCAAATACCTGCATCAAACTGTTGCGCAATCGGTCAAGCCTGCCTTCCAATTCGTCTCGCAAAAAACGATTCTCGCTTGCCATCTGATAAAAAATATCCTCTTTCAGTTTGCGAAAATTCTCGTCGCTTTTCCGCGAATACCTGAATATTTGCAGCAAAAGCGCGAGCATCAACGCAATCGACGCACCAACAAGATACAGCACAATATGTTCGGGCATGGTTTCCTCCATAAAGGTTTTTTACTTTATAAAGATTCTGCACTTAAATACAATTTATATTGTATCTGCGGAAAACTTTCTGCGCAATCGGAACAAATTTTCTATCCACGACAAACACATGAACACGACCTTGAGGGCTTCGCCCTCAAACTCCCACCCGCTTTTTGAAAAAAGCGGGGCAAAAACTTTAATATTGAAATCAAAGTTTTGATGAAACTTTTTCAAAAGTTTCTGGGGTTTGGGGTGAAACCCCAAGGTTTTGACCTTCATGAGTTTGCCGCACACGCCCCCCCCTATAATTTCTTGCATTGCGGTTATGCTTTTTGGTATACTCACCGGGAGTGTTCCTCATAAACAAGGTGAAGGCAAAAATACAGCAAACAGAGGTTGCCTTAGGTGCGAAGTTTTTTTGTTATAATATGTACGTTGGCGATATTATTACCGACGGTGGTTTGGGCGGCAGAGCCGCTTAATATAGAATCGCCTGCGGTTATTTTGGTTGAGCAAACCACAGGGCAGGTATTGTATTCGCGCAACGAGCGCGAGCGCAGATACCCTGCAAGCATGTCCAAAATGCTTACGGCAATGATTGTGCTTGATTATTTAGAGCTTGACGAGGTTTTGGTGGTGGGGCCTGAAATAAGGAACATGCCAAGCGGCTATGTTACCAACCTCCACGCCGAGGGCGAGTCAATTACGGTAGAAATGCTGCTTAACGCGCTGTTAATCCGTTCCGGCAATGAAACGGGGCGGGTACTCGCACTTAATGTGATTAGGCGGCGCGAAGGGCGGCAAAACATTGATTATCACGGGCAAGCAAAGCATAGTTTTTCGGTACTGATGAACGAGCGTGCGCGTGCCTTGGGTGCAAGCAGTACGCATTTTAATAATCCATACGGCCTGCATTCGGAAAATCATTTTTCAACGGCATATGACATGGCTGTGATTACAAGGGCTTTTATGGACAACCCTGTTTTGGCAGAAATTGCGGGCATTCGAGTGTTGGATGCTTGGGAAAATACAAACCTGATGTTGCCGGGCGGGCCCCATGGGCACCCGTATATAACCGGCGCGAAAACGGGGTTTACCACACCTGCGGGGCATTGTCTTGCGGCGGCGGCGTATAATGACGGGCTTGCTTTGGTAACTATAGTAATGGGCGGAAACGACGCAATGCGTTGGCAAGATACCCGCCGACTGATGGATTACGGCTTTAACAACTACCGTTTCCGCGAAATTGCGCGGCCGGATGAAATAATAGAAACAGTGCTGGTCGAAAACCCACGCCTTGGTGATATTGATTATCTGCATGTTATTTCAAGCCAGGGCCACACAGCCCTTTTGCGTAATGATGAATACGCCGCAATCACACGCATTATTACCTTCGACCCGATTATGCACGTTCTGCACGATGATGAATACCAAACTGCAACACTACTTCGCGCACCCATTGAATATGGCGCGGTTATAGGCACAATTGCCTACCTGTCTTTCGGCGAAATACTGTTTGAAGCCCCTGTTTTAGCGGGGCGGGCAGTGGAAGCGCGTTCGTTTGACAGTGATATGGATTACTATCTCGCAAGGTTCTTTGGCGGAATGTTTACACGCCGCGCTCTGCCTTACTGGTTCGGGGTTTTTGGGACAGCCTTTGGCATTTTCGGAATCGTTCTTGCCCTTCGCGCATCCCGCCGAGCCTCACGCGCAGACCGTTGGCCGCGCCACGAAAGGCCTCGCCGAAGTAGATACTGAGTTTCCCTTACCGCAATCGTTTCCGCCCGGTGCATCGGGCCGTAGCTCTACAACGAACATGTTGTAGAGGTAGGGGAACTTGGGGGCGCAAAGCCCCCATTGAAGGAGGAAGTATGCCAAAAAGTATGACCGGCTTCGGGAGGGGCGAAAGCATCTGTCATAACAGGAGGTTCAAGGTAGAGTTGAAGTCTGTTAATCATAGATTCAGCGACTTTACAATTAAAGCTCCGCGCTTTCTAAACCCTTTTGAAGACCGAATTCGCCATAGGTTGGCGAAAGACATTGTGCGGGGAAAGGTTGATGTGTGGGTATCGTTTGAAAGCTTTACGGCTAAAGACGTAACCATACAAGTAAACAACGTGTATGCCGATGCTTATATGGATGCATTGCGTGGACTCAGCCTTAGATTCGGCACGGGAGAGATTCCCTCTGATATGTCTTTGGAACTGCTGGCAAAAATGCCGGAAGTTATCGTATCCGACAAATACGAAAGCGCGTTAAGTAACGAACATGCAAAAGATGAAATTTGGGAAGGGCTTTCAAATGCCCTAAACCAAGCAATGACGCATTATAATGAAATGCGTGAAACAGAAGGTATCGCACTTGTGAAGGATATCACTGAAAAGTTTAATCTTTCCCGCGAGTTGGTGTCAGATGTCCGCACAAGAACGCCGCGTGCAGTGGAAGAGTATGCGGCAAAATTACGCGATAAAGTAAGCGAGTTATCGGCAAAATTCGGCGGCAAGGCAGACGATGGGCGGCTTCTTACGGAAATCGCGCTTCTTGCAGACAAAAGCGACATAAACGAAGAATTAACGCGCCTTGAAAGCCACTTCGAGCAACTTGCGGGAATGTTGCGCGAAAAGGGGGCTATCGGCCGCAAAATGGACTTTCTCGTGCAGGAACTAAACCGCGAAGTAAACACAATCGGCTCAAAATCCACGGATATTCAACTTACTCGTGTCGTGGTTGAGTTAAAAAGTTTGATTGAAAAAATGCGCGAGCAAATACAAAATATAGAATAACCTAAGGGGGACTCGCGATGAGCGCGTTTAAGTTAATTAATGTAGGGTTTGGCAATACCGTACCCGCCGGCCGCGTTATAGCAATAGTGGGCAACGACTCACTTCCTGTAAAGCGCAGTGTGGGCGAGGCAAAAGAGAAACAAATGCTGATTGATGCAACACAGGGGCGTAAAACCCGCGCCGTCATTTACACAGACAGCGGGCATCTGGTGCTTTCATCGCTTCAACCTGAAACAATTGCAGGCAGGTTTGAGCCCGGCTCAGAAGCAGAAACCGGCGAAGTCTGACCTTGCGCGCATGAAAGGGATGCTTGTAATAATTTCCGGGCCGTCGGGCTCGGGCAAGGGGACGGTTGTAAAGCAGCTTAACCCCGTTAACGGTTATGCGTTGTCCATCTCTGTAACAACGCGAAAACCGCGTGAAGGCGAACAAAACGGCCGCGACTACTTCTTCACCTCGGAAGAAGATTTCCACAAGTTGCGTCACGAAAACGCCTTGCTTGAACATGCCGTTTACGTTGGCAATTATTACGGCACACCCCGGAAATACGTTGAAGAGCAAATCGAAAAAGGCAAAGTTGTAGTGCTTGAAATAGAAGTTTACGGCGCGTTGCAGGTTAAGGACAAATTTCCGTCTGCAATATTAATTTTTCTTATGCCGCCATCTTTGCCCGAGCTTGCTCGCCGTCTTAAAAATCGAGGCACGGAAGACGCCGTAACAATTGAGGCGCGTCTTAAAAAGGCACTGGAAGAAATACCCTTGGTAGACCGCTACAACTACTTGGTTATAAATGACATAATACCCGACGCCGTTGCAAAGATTGATGCAATTGTCGCGGCAGAACGCATGAGGCCTGTACGTTCTGCCGCCGCGATTGAATGCTTCATCGGCAGCGGAACCGGCGTGTAAAAATTCCATACAAAAAGGAGAAAATATGTTAAGACCATCTTATTCGGAACTAATGGACGTAATCACCCAGGGCGAACGCTTGGATAATCGCGTTACAAGCCGTTACACGGTTGTTTTGGCGGCGGCAAAACGCGCAAGGCAACTTACCGACGGCGCGAACCCGCTTACCTACGCGCCCACCGACCGCGCCGTTTCTATTGCGGTAAAGGAAATGAGCGAAAGCAAACTTCGTATACGGGTGCAAAAAAATCTGCTTGACAGCGGCTTCGAGCGGCTGATTAAAGACAGAATCGCGTACCGTGGCGTTACCGCTTTGTCAAAAGACGACTTGCGCGAGGATTTAAAGCAAGATTACGCACCCGCACCATATAATATTGACGACGACGAAATGTTCCGCGAAGAACATTTTACGCCTGAAGAACAACCAATCGCCACTGCCAAAGAAGAAGACGACTTCGGCCTGTACGAAGACACCGAAGAACCCACTTTTGCAGAAGATTCCGGTGAGTAGTGGGAACACGCCCTGATTCAACTGCCGCGCAAAGTCTACCTGTAACGTGTCTGTATGCGTCGGTTTGTGTCGATGTTTCCCATGGCGATGTAGACCGTCTTTTTCACTATGCCATCCCGCCGGAATTTTCCGAAATCTCTGTAGGCAAACGGGTGCGCGTTCCTTTCGGGCGCGGCAACGGGCTTAAACTTGGTTGCGTAACAGAAATTTCCGAACTGCCGCCGGAAATTTCTCCCGAAAAGATTAAACCCATCCACAGCGTTTGCGATAACTTTCCCGTTCTTACGCATGAAACACTCGCCCTTGCCTTTTGGATGCGCGAAAAATACTACACAACCCTTGCGGCGTGCGTGCGTTGCATCACCCCAAGCGCGAAAAGCGACGGGCGTTTCCCGGGTACTCGCAAGGCGGCAAAAACAAGCTCCGACAAACAGCAACAACTCAAAAAGACCCCCGACATCATTCTGACAAATGAACAGTCACGCGCTGTTGAACAAATTAAAAAAATTATCAGCGAGGGAGGGATGCCTCCCCTTTTATTGCACGGCGTAACGGGAAGCGGCAAAACCGAAGTTTATCTTCGCGCCATCCAACATGTTTTGTCCAAAGGCCGCCAAGCCATTGTGCTTGTTCCAGAAATCGCCCTTGCGCCGCAGATAGTCAGTCTTTTTACTGCCCGCTTCGGCGCGGCTGTAGCGGTCACCCACAGCCGGCTAACCCGCGGCGAACGCTTCCATATATGGAAATCTGCGATGGATAACCAAATCCAACTTATTATCGGCCCGCGTTCTGCAATCTTCACACCTTTTCAAAACCTTGGGCTAATCGTCATCGACGAAGAACACGAGCACACCTATCATTCCGAAAATTCACCCAAATACGACGCACGCGAAATTGCAATAAAACGCGCCGCTTTAAATAACGCTGCCGTTGTATTGGGCTCTGCCACACCGGGTTTAGAGAGCTATTTTAAAACAACGGAGGATTTTCGCCATGCCCCCCATTCCGACAAAAGCGGGGCAAGATACCAACTGTCCAAGCTTACGCATCGTGTTAACAAAACCTCGGCAGAGATTCACATTGTTGATATGAGAAAAGAGATGTCGCGGGGGAATACGGGAATATTTTCGGTGGCGTTCAGGGACGCGCTGGGCGAGACTTTGGAAGCAAAGCGGCAGGCAATATTATTTCTTAATCGGCGCGGGCATTCGTCATTTGTGAGTTGCCGCTGGTGCGGAAATGTTATGAGCTGTGATGATTGCCGCGTAAACTATACATATCACGCGGACAAGGAAAGGCTTCTGTGTCATTATTGCGGGCGGCGTGCGGTTGTGCCAAAAAAATGCCCTGCCTGCGGCTCAGAGCATGTGCGGCTGTTTGGGGTTGGCACTCAGAAGTTGGAAGAAGAGATTGGCGAAATTTTTCCCGGCATTAAAACATTGCGCATGGATATGGACACAACGCGGGGGAAATTCGGACATGCAAAAATTCTTGATTCTTTTCGCAGAAACGAGGCGCAGGTGTTGATTGGTACACAGATGGTTGCAAAGGGATTGGATTTTCCCAATGTAACAATGGTGGGTGTTGTTGCGGCAGATATGAGCTTATTTACCGGGGATTTTAGGGCGGGTGAATACACGTTTCAGTTGCTTACGCAGGTTGCGGGGCGGGCGGGGCGCGGCATAGCCCGGGGCTGCGACGGCGACAACGGACGGGTTTTTATTCAAACATACAACCCCGAGCATTATGCAATTTTGCTTGCAGAAAAAGGCGATTACGACAAATTTTACGCCCATGAGATGAGCCTGAGACATGCAATGGTTTATCCGCCTTACTCCCATGTATTTTCGGTGATGTTTACAGGGCCGAACGAACGTGATGTTATTGCGGCATTGCAAAAACTTGCGGCAATTATGGATTATTGTAATTTGCGTGACGGCAAAAACCGTTTCGAGCAGATTGGGTTTTCGCCCGCATTTGTTTCCATGATAAAAAAACAATTTCGTTGGAAATTGCTTGTAAAATGCACAGATGAATCACCACTTGTCGCATTTGTGTTATATTGTATTAAGAAGCTTAAAGAAAATGACCCTTTGAAAAATTTAACCATTCATTTAACCCTTAACCCAACTGTAATGGAGTGATAGTGTGGCACGCAGAATTGTCCGCAAAGAAGGCGACGAAATTTTGAAAAAAGTATGTAAACCCGTAAAAGACATAAACCCGGTTATTTTAGAATTGCTGGACGACATGTTGCAGACGCTTCGTGATGTGGACGCGGTGGGCATTGCCGCACCGCAGCTTGGCATGTTGAAGCGTATCTGCGTTGTGGAATTTGAGGATGAATTATACGAGTTAATTAATCCGGAAATACTTGAAGAAGACGGCAACCAAACATGCAATGAAGCCTGCTTGTCTGTACCCGGGCGTTGCGGCGATGTTGAACGCCCTTATGAAATAACCATTCGGGCATTAAACCGCCACGGCGAAGAATATACCGTTACCGTTGACGATTTTCTTGCGTCGGCGTTTTGCCACGAAATCGACCATCTTAACGGCATACTCTTCCTTGAAAAAGCCAAAAACATTCAGATGATTAACGAAGAGCAATTGCGCCGGCGCAAACGAGAGCGTAAAAAACGAATGGAGCAACGTCGCTTGCAACGCCAAGGCGTAATCATGCGAAAGGGACACCGATGAAAACAGTATTTATGGGAACGCCGGAATTTGCGGCAGAGTCTTTAAGGGCGTTGCTTACGAAGCATGATGTAGCGGCGGTTTGCACTCAGCCAGACCGCCCTGCCGGGCGCGGGCATAAATTGCAAGAAAGCCCGGTAAAATCCTTGGCGGCGTCTTATGGAATTCCCGTTTTACAGCCGGAAACATTACGCCTTGCCGATTCAAAGGAAATCCGCGACCAATTGCGAAATTACGGTGCGGATATTTTTGTTGTTGCTGCATATGGCTTGATTCTTCCAAAGGGTGTGCTGGAAATGCCTGCCCTTGGTTGCATAAATGTTCATGCATCCTTGTTGCCAAAATATCGCGGCGCGTCGCCCATTCATTCCGTTTTGCTAAACGGCGATACAGAAACAGGCATTACGATAATTCAAATGGACGCGGGCATTGACACGGGCGACATGATTTTAAAAAAATCACTTCCCGTCTTTCCCGAAGAGAATTTTGGCGAAATTCATGACCGCTTGGCAAAACTGGGCGGCGAGGTTTTGCTTGAATCACTGCGCTTGCTTGAAGCCGGCACAGCCACAAAAACCCCGCAAGAACACTCACTTTCATCCCATTCCCCCATGATAAAAAAAGCCGACGGCAAAATAAATTGGGCAGACACAAACGTAAAAATTCTGAATCAAATACGCGCACTGGGCGCACGCCCCGGGTGCTTTACCTTGCACAAAGGCCAACCGCTGAAAATTCACCGCGCACAAATATTGCCCGTACAAAATCTACAATGTCTGCCGGGCACGGTGCTTGAACATAACGGAATTGCAGTAAAAACGGGCGATGGCGCACTCCTTATTACCGAGCTTCAAGCCACGGGCAAAAAAAGAATGCCCGCAACAGATTTCCTTCGCGGGCAAAAAATAGACGTGGGTGAGGTTTTCAGTTAAGCGTAACATTTGGTGCATCCATATTCAAATATGTGCCGGGTACTATTCCGCTGATTATTGTATCAACAAGGGATACATATCGCGTTACAAGAATTTCTAATGGCTGAACTGGGTTTATTATGCGCACAACAGCCTCGACGGTAAGCCAAACGGAAAAATGTGTTTGATTTATGCCCACTGCGGTAAAGCTTGTGTCGTAGTTTACAAGGGCGTTACCGATGGGGGCCATTGTGAAGGTGAAGCGCGGCCCTGCCTGCGCGAGGGTGTCAAGGCCAAGAGCCATCCCTATGGGAACGGATATGATTTCGGGTTCCATGTTATTAAGCCGCTCAGATATTGCCTGGGCAACCGCATTACAAATCTCGTTTACAAGCACGGTGTTTATGCTTAAAACGGGTTTTGCGTCGGCAGTTATTTGGCCCGGCATAATAAAATCGTTTGCAGTAATGCGGTTTTCTACAATTATTTCATGCACCACAGCATTTATTACATTGTTAATTTCTGTTTGCAAACGAAGCTCTTCGGCCTCCAGCACAAGCGGCAGAATTTGCCTGTCGAAACGGTAAAAACCACGCACAAAAAATACAAGCAGTAATACAAGCACCACAAACACTACAAATTTGCGCGGTACACGAAAACCTTCGGAGCGAAGGTTTTTTTGTGCCGGCTTTTCTCCAACCCTTTTTGATGAAGAAGCGCGCCCTCCGCCCCTTCGCCACCATCTTTGCAAACCCCTTAATTTTCTGCCCAAAATGCACCTCGCGTGTAAGAACCTGTACATCTTGCACCACTTCAAAATAGTGCAAAATGTCTACACGTGTAATATATGCAGCCGCAACCGGAAATAAATGTTGTCCGTGATTCATGCTATTCCCAAGCGGAGTTTTAAGATGTTGCCTGTAATTCAGACAAACAGCGCAATCATAAACTGGGAAGGAGTTATTGCTCCACCAACTAACTCTTGAATTTCTTGGCGGTCTTTTTGCCGCAATCCTGCGTCGCAGAAAACCTTGCGTGCCGCTGGCACGCGGCGGTTT
>JGI24703J35330_11748057_pt1 | contig 10261 bp, 6 predicted proteins | sample TergutNt197P1_FD_35330 | JGI IMG/M metagenome (IMG submission 35330) | reverse complement strand
ATAACATTATCAATTAGTTGTGTTTTTATTTTCTCACCTATCGCTCTATTTGAGTCGGTATCAAGGATTCTGGTGCGTTCAGCATCTAAATCAAAAATAGCTTTTCCTTCAACATTAATATCATATGTCGCTACGTTGCGCCCATTAACCCTAAATAACTCTGGAATAAAGCTGTCAATAAAGTCACTTGCATCTTCAATAAGGATGCCGTTTTGAGTGACTCTGTTTTTTTCACGCCCATGTTGATTATATGGGGTTAAATGGGCAGTCCCTCTAATTTCGGGAAGAGAAATTTCAACATTAAGGCTCTTATCATGCGGAGGGTGTAGAGCATAGGGGTCATTGCTCTTATGGAATTCTTTGAAGATAAACTCAATATCCTTATTTACTGTATCCAAATATCGCCGTGCGGAAGGCTCATCCATAGGGGTAAAATTCCAACGAGGTTGCAGTGCGTATTGTTTGCCATCAATTACTAAATTTACCTCTGGTGAAACTCTAACAACATTTCGAAGCAGGAAGTATATTATCTCCGCAGGATTTATGCTCTCCTTCAATCGCATTTGAATGCAAGTTCCATGACCATCATCCCAAGGCGTAGCAATGTCCATGCTTACCTTTGGAAAATCATCAGCTTTAGTTGATAAATAGACCACATTAGCTTCATATCCGTCAATCAACACATGGACGTAAGGATTATCAGGGTACTTGGAGTACACATCAATTTTATCAGCAATTAAAAAATAACTTAATACCCCAATACCATGTGATGCTATTATTGAAGTATCATCGACACTACCCCAATCGTTATTGAAATCTTCTGTTCTCCAATACGACTTTGAACCTATGGACAAAAAATAGTTATCCACAATTTTACTGTTCATCCCAGTGCCATTGTCAAAAATCTCTACAATCTGGCTTCCTTCATGATTAGTGTGAATTTGGATTGTAATTTGACCTTGATGACGACTGTTCTTTAGTCTGTATGCAGAAATAGCGTCCAAGCTGTTTTGTATGCATTCCCGCAAGGCATATAGGCTATCACGATATAGCTTGCTTCCAATGAGTAATCGAGTTACTTTACTGTAATCCATTTTGAAGCTTGATGAAATGTCACGATAGTCAGCATCTTGTTTAATGCTCACTCTTTCAGTATCGACATAATATACTTGATATTCATATGGAGATGAATGTTTCGAAAGCCATTTTAGTTGGTTTCTTAACTCCATATCAATATCTTCACACTCCTTTAACGTGGCACGATGGAGACGATAATCATCGAAACTTGCTTTTACTTCTATTTTGCGTTTCTCATTATTGCATATAACATAGTCTATATTCGCTAATTTTTTCCATATATCCTCTGATTTTTTCGAATAAAAATCTTTTGCTAAACGGAGATATGGTAATGCTCGGTTTTGGTTCATGTGACAATAATCTGATAATCTTAACAAACAAGCCAAAAATATTGTGTTTATTTTTTCATCTGGATTGCCCAAACTGTCATCAATAAAATATTGGGGCGGGGCTATATTATTAATATCCATACCATGGGCTTCTGAAACCAGTGCTACCTTCTCCCATAGATATACTTCGTTGATAAAAGCATCTTTATTTTCCTTGCTGAAATTTTCATTAATCCATTTTCGTGACCTGATTGCATGACATCTACGGATGTATTCGAGAAACAAAAAGGTCTCAATCAACTCAGGATCATTGGATGGCAACTGATTATCAATAGCGATTTGTTCACGAAGAAAGCTTGCAGTTTTCTTATACGCTGGTTGCGACATAATTTCTACTTTTTCTGTTTCAGTGATGTGCATCCCGATATCATGGTAATAGCACGATAAAATAAATATCGAAATTTCCCACTTGTTCAGAGGTATATTTTTTGCTAACTCATCCCCTGTTTTTAATACAGCATAGGAATGTTTGAAGCTATGGTCTGTATATTCTTTGAATACTTCCTTTATTTCTTCGCAAACATTAGCGGCACGAATACATGAATTGTAAACATATTCGTACAAATCAAGGGATTGCTTTTTCAATTCTTTGGTTAATTCAATCGAATCCCAGTTTATATCCAAGATGTTCCCCTCCCGTGTTTTCATCCTAATTTATGCGGCGGCATTTGCATTTATCTTCTCTATGACTGTTCTCAATTTCACAAACACCTTTATATCATCAAATATTTCACTCACTCTACCCAAATCAGAAAATGGGCTTTCCTGTAAAATTGCAAAATCTTTCATCAAGCCATTTTTAACAATGTAATTGACAATCTGTCTTACGAAATGCATTTGACGACTGTCCAGCTCTGCATCATTTAGAAAATCAGAGAAGGCATCGTTTGCCGCTTGTTGGCTCAAGCCTATGATGGAGCGCACTAATTCTCCAAGCGGGGTCTTGCCGAATTGAGCATCGTACTGTTCTTTCGTGCCAAGCTCATTCCACAGAATACTTTCCAAGGACACGATATCGCTTTGCGTTAACGGCATATTTCCTTTCAGCTTGGAAATGACGGGAATGTTTTGATTCTGCGTAATGTAGTAGCTTACTTTCTTTTTATAATTGGCAAGGTCATCATTATCGAGTTGGGATTCATTCCATTCGAGGGACAAAATATCATCGGTGAAATTGGTATCGTAGCGTGTGCGTTCGTCTGGTGGGATAAATTTGATAAGGTCACGCAGTCTGATACGAATATTTTCGTAATCCATAATCCCAGCACGCTCCAAATAGGCATTGTGTATAATCTGCTCAATGAGGTCGCTTTGCGTTGCAACAGCGGGGATGGTTGCAATCTTTGATAGCTCTTGTGCTTTTCTGATGAGGTCATTCTTTGCTCTTTTGTATGATTTCGCCGCAAGCATGGCAAGCTTTATCTGGTAAATCAGCATATCAAAACGCACAGCAGAAATTTCATCCTGTACAGGGGGGATAAGCGGAGCTATATGTTCTGCGATTTGAAGGGTGTTTTCATATGTCAGCGTTGCATAATCGCTTTCGCTTTGGAACTTATCAATTATCCGAAGATGTTGTTTAACGGCAAAATTATCACGGTTGAGGTGTTTAACCTTGGAAACCAAGTCATGCACCAACCGGATGCGATAATCTTTCAATTCGTCTGTTTGGTAAACCATGTCTTGCAGCTTGTACACCATGTCTACCTTGATGTTAAACATACGCTCCTGTAATGTCGCAACTGTGCCAGCTTCTCTGTCTTTCGCGCCTAAACGGAAAAAAGAGAAATTGCCACAAAGGTCAAAGATATAAAATTGTGCTTTATCATCACCATCAATAACTTTGGGGCAAAGTCGTGTCCCACGTCCAACCATCTGCCAAAACTTAGCGCGACTGAATACCTTTTTGAAGAATACCAAGTTGAGAATTTCGGGGACATCAATACCTGTGTCCAACATATCAACAGAAATTGCGATTTGCGGAAACTGCTTCGGGTCAGAAAATTTATCAATTATGCTTTGTGGGTAGTTTATTCGGTTGTCTATGACTTGGCAGTAGTGGGTGGGATAATTCGGAAATTCCTTGCCCCACACGTCCAAAATCTTCTCTGCATGATTGTGACTTTTTGCAAAGATTATTGTCTTACCTATTTTTGTGCCATACTCAATGCGTTGTCCGTTTTCCATCAAAAGATGCAGTGCCTTTTTTATGGTGTCGTAGTTGAACAGCCATTCGTTTAATGCTCCTGCATCTATGGAATCGGGTATGTTGCCTTCTTCATCAGCAAAGGTATTTTCATATTCTTCTTTTTCATCAGCGGTAAGGTCATCATATACAATGCCTTGGCTGATAAATTTCAACTCTGATTCAACGGAAACGAAATCCACTAAATATCCATCTTGAACAGCTTGTGCCAGTTCGTAGCCATAGGTTGGGACTCCGCTTTCGAGGTCGAAAATTTCGTATGTGTTTTTGTCTATATCATCTTTGGGTGTTGCCGTCAGCCCAACCAGCAGAGCATCAAAATAGGTGAAGATGTCTTTGTATTTGTTGTAAATACTGCGGTGGGCTTCATCTACGATGATTAGGTCAAAGTGACCAGAGGCAAACAATCGGTTGCCTTTATCATCACGGGTGTCATCTATGCAGTTCATTATGGTTTGATATGTGGAAAAAACTGCGCGGGCAGAAATATCCACTTTGTTTTCAATGAGGTTGCAAAGGGAGAGATTCGGCATCAAATTTGCAAATGCGCGTTTCGCCTGTGTAACGAGGGCTTGGCGGTCTGCGAGGAAAAGTACATTTTTCACCCAACCATACCGCTCAAGTACGTCCACGATTGAAATAACTGTCCGCGTTTTTCCACTTCCTGTAGCCATGACCAACAGAGCCTTGCGACGATTGCGTTCACCAAAAGCATCGCAAACCGATTGAATGGCTTCTTTTTGGTAGTAACGATTTGATATTTCATCCTTAATAGTTACGCCTTTAAGTGGCTTACGGCTTCCCATTTTATTAAATTCTTTTTCCATATCCCGCTTGGAGTATATGCCCGATACAGGGCGTTCGGGGTAATATTTATCGCTCAAAATGCGGGTTTCGTAGCCATTTGTCAGAAAAAGAACAGGGCGGCGACCGAATTTCTTCTCAAGGAAATCGGCATATAAAACTGCTTGCTGTCTGCCTTTTTCCACATTCGCACTGGTGCGTTTTGCTTCCACAACAGCGAGGGGCATACCATCATCACCGAACAGAACATAATCGGCAATACCATAGCCCGATTTATTTGGCATTTCGTCTATCTTGTACTCATCAAACCAATTCTTGCCGCGTTGCCATCCTGCATCTTGAAGCATAACGTCAATATACGCCTTGCGGGTCTGGCTCTCGGTGAAGTCCATCGGCTTAACGGTGTAGCCTTTTTTAAGTTGGTGGATGCGCTTGGCTGTTAGTTTTTCACGCACAGGGAAGTTTTCGTTAAGTAGGGTTTCAAAATCAACCTCTGGCTCTGCGGGAGGCTGGGCGGGTACTGCAACAGGTTTTGCGGCTGATGCTATTGATTTATTAAATGCGGTTTCTTCATAGTCCGTACCGTAGCAATAAGCGACAAAACTCATAAAACTGTGCAAATTTTCAAGCGACAGCCATGCTTGGTCAACAGTAACGCCGTTGGGGTTGTGAGTAGCAATATTGCCTAATTTGCGTATAAATTCGATTTTGGGTGTTAGGCCAATGGGCAGTAAGTCCTTGAAATCTTCGGTATTTATGAGGGTAGCAAGTCTTTCATCGTAGGGCTTTTCGAGGGAGCTATCCGCACTGTAGAGCCATTTGACTGCAAACTCCAACGCCGTGCGGCTTCCTGTGGCTGTGAATGCTGGGCTGATGGGTAGCACAAGTTCTGCCTGTATTGCGGTGTCGGCGAAGGTAGTGAATTGTGGGTCAGTTTTTAGGAAATTGAAATTGGTCATTCGTTGTCACCTCATACAATTGATTCATCAATTAAACTACTCTTTTTAGTAATATCTTTTTCCGCATTCATCATTTTAACGAACACTTCAAAAAAAGCGCAATGAACATCATGAGCTATCATTATATACTCCATACGTTCATCGTTATCTTTTGATACAAGAGCCGGAGGTGGTTCATCCAATTTACTTTCAAGCCAATTCACCTTATTCAGAACATCCGAAAAAACTTCTCGATATCCTATTACATCATACACGAAATCTCGATAATATTTCGGATAAGCCGAGGCGAGTAGCGAATACTCTCGGACATATTGATTGGCATATTTTACGACTCCCGCAAGATGACAGTGAAATTCTTCTCCTTCTGCCTCGAGCAGAGCGCGTTGATGCGATTTGAATTGGGCATCAATTTCCATCATGCGAGAACGCATTTGGGGGTGAGTTTTAATTTGATTATTGAGCTGTTTGGCTTCTCTTTCCTTCAAATTTTGATGAATCAAGAAAATCAATCCCGTTACACACCCCGCCGATATGCTTGAAAAGAATGCTGCCCAAAGCTGGTTGCATGGGTATAAAAAAATCATAAGCATGGTTGATACAATTAACAAAAGGATTATTGAAATAAACATTTTCCTGTAAACCATCTCAAACATCCTCCCCACTAAAACACTTCTGCATTAGCGATTTGTAAAGCACTTCCAGTCTGTGCAATCCATGTTGCATTTCAGTCTTTGCGTTTTCGATAGCACGAACCAAATTAGTGAAATGGTATTGAAGTTCAACGGGTGGAATTAAAATCCTAATATCTTGCAATTCTTGGGCGTTAATGTTGGCTTGCCCTATGATTGCTTTGCACATTTCCCGCAACGTCTGTTTTCCATAATCGGAGTTAAGGACTGCTGAAAGATAATAAGGCGTTGCCCTTTCGTTAAGTCGAACCCGAATGATGTACCCTGCAATTATCATTGGCTCATCCAAATCAAACACACAGGTCTTTCCAACCAATTCTTTGCTGTTCGTGCGGTTAAACAACACATCGCCTTTACGGACGATATATTTTTCAATTTCATTTTCTGGCATATCAATATATTTTAGGTCGTTAATGTCAAGGTGACCGCTATATGTGATATTATTCATACGCAAATATGGATATTGTCCACCAACAATTGAAGGATTGCTTGTCCCATACTTCGCTTCTGTTACAATGTCTCGAATTGTACCAGTTTCCCATTTGTGTGTATTCGCAACGGGACTTCCAAACATTTGTATGAATTGTGATTTAACAAGCAAATCCAGCTTTGCAATTTGCGCCTTGCGCTTTTCGATAAGGGCAGACGCATGGTCAAGGATGTCTGCAATCTTTTCCTGCGCATCCAATGGCGGTACGGGAATTTGCACATCCGAAAATTGACTCTTGTTAATAATGGGAACTACAGCAGCATTCGCTATATGGTTTAGATGATGACGTATATTCAGTATTGCATATGCCAAATAGCGAGTTTCACAAATATCGGAGTTGGGCAAAATGCAATTTATTTGTTGATTGAAAGAGCCTTCTTTCTTAATGATACCAATTTTCCCAACAATACCTATACACGTCACCAATACGCTGTTCACAGGAGCTATTCTTGCTTTTTCTTTAGCATAATTCGATATATGGTTCTCAGATTCGTTTAGTATTGAAACCTTATCTTCGTCAATATCACTTGGTTTGAAAAAACAGATATCGTTGGAAATGTAATTTTTTGGGTCATTTGTTTTAGGCGTATTTCCCGTCAAAATATTTCCAACATCCCCTAACCGCACCATCTCCCACTTACCCATCAACCCCACCACCTTCCGCCAATTCCAAAACATCTTTAATTTCCTCCAGAAGCACTTCTTCGGAAGGCAAGTAAAGTTGATATTGGCTGGCGAGTATATGGGTATTATCCTCCGGCAAAGTAATTTTTACCAAAGTATCATTTTTGGCGGCACATAATAAAATTCCGACCGTTGGGTTTTCATCGGGAAGTTTTTCGTAGCGGTCAAAGTAATTTACATACATTTGAAGTTGCCCTAAATCATTGTGGGTTATTTTATGGTTCTTGATTTCAATAACAACAAAACAACGTAGCAACCTATTGTAAAAAACCAAATCGGCAAAAAACTCATCATCTTCCAGTAACAACCGTTTTTGTCTTGCCATAAATGCAAAGCCATTGCCCATCTCAAGCAAAAATTCTTGAAGATGCGTAATGATAGCGGATTCAATGTCCTTTTCATAATAGGCTGCTTCTCGTTTTAATCCCAGAAATTCCAACACCATTGGGTCTTTGATTATTTCAGTTGGATGCTCTGGTATGCGTTGCTTTCTGGCAATGGCAAGCACGGCTTCTTTGTCGTTACTCAGTAGAAGCCGTTCGTATAATGATGAATTTATTTGTCGCTCTAATTCACGCCCTGTCCAAGCATTGTTCGAAGCTTCCAATTCATAATATTCGCGCTTATAGTCATCATCTATGCGGATAAGCAACCGATATTGATACCAATTCAATTGCGAACGCAGTGCGTTCGCAATTGGGTAGCGGCGATAAAACTGGCGGCAAATTTCCAATTGGCGCACACCAAAACCGCTTCCATGTTCAGGCTCAAGCATTTTTGCCAAGTTTTTTACGAGATACGCCCCATAAGCAGCGCGGTTTTCGCCTTGCTGTTCTTCTTCAAAAATACGCTTGCCTAATCTCCAGTACATCAGTACGCGGTGAGTATCTACGCTACGAATTGCAGATTTTTGAGCGTCTGAAATTATGTTTTTGATGTCACTATAAAAAGCGGTGCTAACGCTCATGTTTTCGCTGTTTATCATTTCACCCATCAATCAGCACCTCCAACTCTTTGAGGCCGCTTTGAATTTCAGCTTCGATGGCGTAAATTTCAGCTAAAATCTCTTTCGGGTGAGGGTAGGTTTCTTCCACATAGGTGTTGCGCTTGTATTTGTTGATGGATAGGTCGTAACCATTATTCACGATTTCGGATTTTGGAACAAGGAAACTCTGCTCGGTGCGTTCGCGGTCTTTTTCGGCGGCAAGATTATTAAACCGTGCTACGATATCGGGGATATCGCTGGTATTAAGGGCTGTGCGTTTATCATCAAGGCTGTACCCATCCGATTGCATATTGTAAAACCAAACATCGTCCGTGCCACCTGCATCGGTCTTGGTGAAGATTATAACAGCAGTAGATACCCCCGCATATGGTTTGAACACACCCGAAGGCATAGAAATAATGGCTTCGAGCCGATGATTTTCTACGATTTCTTTGCGGATGTCTACATGAGCCTTGCTTGAGCCAAACAATACGCCGTCCGGCACGATGGACGCGCAACGTCCACCGCTTTTAAGCATCCGCAAGAAAAGTGCTAAAAACAGCAACTCTGTCTTTTTGGTTTTGGCAATCTTGATGAGATTTGTGGAAACAACATCATAATCAAGACTGCCCTTAAATGGCGGGTTTGCAAGTATCTTGGTGCATGTGCCGCTGTCGGGGTTTTGGTCTGACAACGAATCCCTGTAAACGATGCGGGGATTTCCGATGCCATGGGTCATCATATTCATAGCACCTATACGGAGCATGGTTCTGTCCATGTCGTACCCTGTAAACATCGTGCTGTCGTAGTGGGCTTTCGCATCTTTATCGTAAAATATCTTCTCAAGATACTTTTCTTTCAAATATTCACCCGCAGACACTAAAAACCCACTTGTGCCGCAGGCTGGGTCGCAAATGATATCTTCTGGCTGTAGGTCGAGCAGTTCTACCATCATGCGGATAATATGGCGCGGAGTACGAAACTGACCGTTTGTACCCGCTGTGGTGAGTTGGGAAAGCATATACTCGTAAAGGTCTCCGCGTACATCTTTACGGTCTGGATGTTTTTCTACGAGAGCATAAATTTCATCCAACGCTGTGATGATTTTTTCAAGTAATTGTGGTGTTGGTATTTTGAAGATTGCATCGTCCATATATTTCGCATACGAACTACCATTGTCGGCGTGTAGCCCTTTGATAAACGGAAAAACCTCGCCCTGCATACTTTGGTACATTGCGTCGGCTGGCTTGTCCCGCAATGCCGACCACTTGAGATGCTCCTTGTCGGCAAAAATGCTTTTGTAGGGAAGGTCGAGCATCAAGCTGTCTTTTCTTGTGGCGTTGTCCATTTCGTCAAGGTCACGAACAAACATGAGGTATGTAATTTGCTCGATAACATCCAGAGGGTTTGTTATTCCACCTGTCCAAAACATTTCCCATAGCCTGTCTATCTTATTTTTCAAATCACCTGTTATCATGGAATCCCTCAATTGTTAATTGGCATAGTCATTGCATGAACTATTCCAGCTTCATTTTTTAGAGGCTTTGGTTCGACCATCTAAAGGTTTTTGTGCATCTTTTGGTATGAGCCAAGCATGTCCCAACCTAGCAACGCCCTCAATTTTTCCCTTTGAACACAATGCTTGTACCTGACGTTCGGTTATCCCCCATCGTTCAGATGCTTGTCGAGGCGTTATCCATTCAAGCTCCATGCCTTGCTCCTATCCATCGCTATGTGCTTACTCAATAATTATAACACGCTTCACCGAAGAATACAAGGTGCAATTTTTTGCGTCCAGACGGGATAAGAACCTGAAAATTTGAAAAAGTCTAATTCAACCCTTGACAAATCATTAGAGAGTTAATAATGTATGACGAGTTAGAGTTAGACAAACTCGGCGGGTACATCGTTGAAAAAAAGGTTGCAACCGACAAGAGCGATAAAAAAATTAAGACCGTGAAGGAAACCAAGAAAGAAA
>JGI24703J35330_11748058_pt1 | contig 10263 bp, 13 predicted proteins | sample TergutNt197P1_FD_35330 | JGI IMG/M metagenome (IMG submission 35330) | reverse complement strand
GTGGTGGCTTCTTTACAGGGGCTTTTGTTGGGATGCATTGTCAAGATACGAGTGGTGCGAAGTTGTATGCTGATTTTGATTATTTTAGGTATGAGGAATCATAGAAGCCTAGTAGAGGAAGGCGTTCATCTTTCATCCTGAGGTTATTTATTAACTAGCAAAGACGCACTAACCCAAATATTTTTTCATTTCGCATATGAAGGGAAAATAATATATATTTCGGCATATTTCAGCAAAACAAAAAGGCTACTTTGCTTTAAAGTGAGTGAAAAAGCCTTTTTGTTTTCTTAATAATTGACAAATTATCTCAAAAAACCTAACATCTAATCAAGAAAAATAAATTTATTCCATATAAAACCTTTATTTATTTCAGCTAATGTGCTAGAATGTAGTGTACAGGAATAGCCCGCGAGCTATCACCTATGACTATTTCCTATAGGAGGTGAAAGATAATGTCAGTTATATCGGTAACTCCGGATCAACTTCGTGAGCAGTCACGCGTATACCTTGATGCAAGAGCAATGGTTGAAGAAGCAAAAGGTAAAGTCGATGCGATGAATGGTCAAATCTCCGAGCAATGGAAAGGACAAGCCTTCCAAGCTTACTTACAACAGTTTGAGCAACTAGCAGGTCATGTACGTCAATTTAACGATTTGTTAAGTAGTATCAATGAGCAGTTGAATAAGTATGCAAATACAATCGAAGAGCGTGATCGTCAAGATGCAGGTGCTTTTGGTTTGAATTAATGAATGAAGGAGCGCTGATATGACGTTTTATCTAGCGTTCCTTTTTCTAATTTTGAATATGAAGTAAAACATAAAATTATAGGGAGAGGATTAGCAGATGCCAGGTATAGGAATAAACCAATCTAACTTGAATGAGAGAGCTACAGCATTAAAAGATGCAAGCAATCATTTCGAAGTTCGCACACTTAACCCAGTCGATACAGAATCAACGATTACAGCAAATCAAAATGCACAAAGAGCATTTGAAGAAGCACAGCAAGGACATAACCATTTTAGTGAGCAATTAGCAATCTCAGCAGTAGAGATCAAAGACATAGGTGATAGATTCTTTACAATTGATGAACAAGCGGCTAATATAATGCAATAGAAACTACTGGGAGGGTTGAAGATGACAAATGCAGTGAGAGTTGAAGAAATTCGAAAAGAAATCTGTTCAATTGAGATGGAGCAAGAAGAAGCAAATCGATATGTTAGAAATCTCCAAAAAAAAGAAGAAGAATCTTATGAATATTTACGACGAACCCTTTGGAATATAGGTCAAGAATTTGAAGCTTGTCGAGGAGATCGTCATTTGATGAGACTTGTAGAAGAAAAATACAGCATATTGCAAGCGATGGATCGGGAATGTGGAGAATATCTAGCTGAGCTTCAGAACAAACAGGTGGAGTATAAATACAAATGTGAATCGGATATTGATGAATTGCGACGAGAAATGCAAAGACTACAGATGGAGGTTGTGTAAATGAATGAGAATTCAAGATTAATTCCATCAAGAATAATTGCACAATCTAATGCAGCGATAAACAAATTACAAACAGATAATGAACTTTTAAGAGTAGCTAGATCAGCAAAAGATGCATTTATTGGTGATGGAACGAATTATAGCCAAGGTATTAATAATTTAAAACGTAAGATGGAAGATTATCAGAAAGTATGTGATGCTTTTGTTCAAGCTAATGATGCAGATATTATTGATCATGGTAAACTGATTAGCATGGTTGGTGATCAAGATCTTATTGGTTCAGAAATTTTACAACAAATTAGAGATAGTTTAAATAGTAGAGACTTTTATAACGGAAGGATTGATCACTATCAGAGTGTAAGAGATAATACGAGTTTTGCTCAGAGAAACCTTGCGTTTTGGGATTGGACATATTCAAGAGCACGAAACAGCCAAAGGAACTATGAGAGGCTTCGGGATATCAATAATGAAATTATGGCTCGTTACGTAGAGAAGCGTGAAAGGTACGATGAAATCGAACGTTCAACAAAGGAATTTTTCACTATTGGTTGTGAGTTGCGTGCAAAAGCAAAACTTGGGATCGGACATATTAGAGAGGCATCGCCTGGACTTCCTAATTCATTTCAATCAGATGCACTTGCGACTTGGCGCACGGATATCTCAACTAAAAAAGAGAATGCACGTGAGAGGACTCTAGACCGCCTTGCTCAAAAAGGTATCATTGTAAGAGATGCAGATGGAAATGTCATTGACTATAATTGGGAAATGATGAGAGAATTGGACTATGATACACTTTTAATAATTATACGAAAACTAGGATACGATTATAGCTGGATAGTAGAAAGTGTAGATATAGCAGAACTATTCCTTGGAGAATGGAGAGAAGAATGGGGTCTTACCGAAGATATTAATCGTCAAGAGCTATTATTACAAAAATTCGCGGATTACAGAATGATCGAAGCAATTAGAATAGTTAATCAGGATCCAAGATTTTCTTCTGAACGGTGGGAAGAACCATGGGATGAATCATGGGAAAATTTAGAACCAGAAGAACTAGAAGCTAGGGTGATACAATATCGAAAAGATATGTTGCAGGAATATATGGAGGCACTTGTAGACATTTTTGGTGTTGAGATAGTGAGCGATATTAGATTTACTAACACTCCTCCAAATGAACGAAATGAAGTCAACTTAGGATCATATAGTCCTAGTAATAAGAGGATTAGTGTTAATGAATGGATAATTGAAGATTGGGCTTCAGATAGATCATATGATCGACTATTCGAGACTATACTCCATGAATTACGTCATGCATATCAACATGAAGCAATTAATAACCCAGAACAATCTGTTGTCTCTGGTGCTACTATAGAAGCTTGGCGAGCTAATTTTCCTCCTCCTTATGGATTCTATATAAGTTCAGGGAATCGAAGACGAGATGGTAAAGGATATTATGATATGACAGATTACAGAAATCAGCCGATAGAGGTAGATGCGTTTAGTTTTGGAAATCTTGAACAGTGGGTGAAAGAACGATGAGAAGATTTTTATTCTTTTTAATATTGATTGCACTTGTTGGATGTCAAGCAGAATTACAAAATCAACCAACAGATAATGGAGGTATGGAAATGAAATTTAATTTTGATAATGTAGTAGAGTTTTTACAGCAGACCCTTGATATAGATACACGATTTGCTAGGGATATTGCTTATGCTTTAGATGATGCTGGGATGAGTAATATGATAATACGTGTAGAAGCACTAGGGACTGAACGTCCACATAGCTTTTTAGAAATTGAAAGTCAAGATGGCAAAATCTATCATCTAAATACAAGTGGTGGGCGAGTATATCATGTTAAGGATGCTGAAACGGGAGAAACGCTTTGGGGAATAATTAATGAACTTGATGTTGATTAATTTGAAAGGATTACAATGAAATGAATAAGAAAAAATTACGAGGAGGATTATTTGAAATTTCAGAAGAACATCAGAGTAAGAGGGTTGCTACAAAGATTCTTATCGGGATAATAATGTGCTTTATGTTTTTAACAGCAACTGGTTGCCAGGAGCAGAATACAGAGGTAGGCAGTGAGGGAATTAGCATTATGGATTTTGATCGTGAAAATTCGATCAACCAAACCCAAGAAGTGTTAGATACAGCTGAATCTTGGAAAATAGAAATAATGGTTAACGTTTTAGAAAGTGTTGGAGTGAGAGGTGTAATCCGTGCAGAATTTGTTGAACAACCATCTGGAAATCTTCCAACTGTCCCAGCCCTAGAAGTTGAAAGTGAAGATAATCGGATTTATCTTCTTCATCTGGGCGGTAATGGTAATATAATGACGATTACAGACCCAGAGAAGGGTATTATTTACACATCAATTAATCCAATGATTGTTGACTAATGGTACATTCGCTGGCATTTTCTTTTCCTCCATGGTTTGTTTGTAGTTCGCGTCTTTTTCCATTATAACACGAAACTTAACACGACAACTATTCTAACACATAGGGATGGAAAAGTCGTGGGATACCAATATGATGAAAACTTAAGATTGGCACAAGTGACTGATGGAGACCACCCAATCCATTACAACTATGACAACTTTGGGAGATTAACAGAAAAAGCTTTTAATAATGGAGCAAAGACTGAGTATGCTTACAATGACCTTGGTCGCCTTTCAAGCTTGACCCATTCAAGACAAAATGAGCTGTTAGACAAATACATTTACAGTTATGATGTAATGGGTAACAAAACAAGCATAGAGAAACAACGCCAAGGTATAGATGAAGACAGTGGTTTATTTGGCTACAGCTACGATGCGATGAACAGATTAAGTGAAGTCACGAAAGATGGCAACCCACTAAGAAGCTACAATTACGATCATTTTGGTAATCGTAGTAGGATGATTGAAAATAATCAAGAAATATCATATACTTATAATAGCTTAAATCAACTGATTTCGAGTACAGATGGGAAGTCTTACTCTTATGACAAGCGCGGAAATCTCACACAAGCGTTCAAAGATGGAAATGCAGTGAATGCCTATGCCTTTGGTGCATTAAACAGACTTGAGAAAGCCTTCAACTTCGAGCAAAACCTTGGTGCATCGTATACATACAATGGACTTGGCAATCGCGTAGGAAAGCTAGAGGGAACTTCAACCCAACCAGTACTTCCAACAGTAGGGCTTGCAGATATGAGCTTGAATCCAACAAAACAGATTGATGATGTGTTGGATTTGACGAAGCAGTATCATAACTTATTACAAAGAAACGAGAATGGAGATTCTACATCATTTACATATGACTTTGGTGTTCTTTCATCAAACGATAATCCGTATATGTTGGATGAACTTGGCTCACCAGTAAGGTTTGGTGATGAATTGTTTGTGTATGATGAATTTGGAACAGCACTTCATGATACTCAGAATACTAACTCCGTTTTCTCATTCACTGGATATCAGTTTGATTCAATAAGCGATATGCTCTCATCACCTTCGAGAAGTTATGATCCCAAAATAGGGCGTTTTACGTCTGTGGATACTCATTGGCATACTAGGAACATGATATATGGAGACACAATAAGACAAGTGCAAAATGCATCATTACTTCCGAATCCACTGGCAATTAGACAAAGTTTAAATTTATATGATTATGGATTGAGCAATTCAATTAAATACTTTGATCCACTAGGGAAAGATGTGTGGTTGGTGCATGGAACGACAGGAATAGTTACTCGTGATAACCCAAATGCAGGACTTGAACACTGGAATAGTGATTTCGTAGACTATGCTGTTAATCTCTTTGGGCAAAAAATTCATTATGATTTTACATGGGCTGGTGGAAATTCACAGAATGATCGCTCAAGTGGAGCAGAAGCATTAGTTTCAGCTATAACTAGCGTTCACGGAACAAATCCAAATACAATAAATGAACCTATCAGATTAGTTGGTTATAGCCATGGTGGGAATGTTGCGATTGAAGCCACCAATATACTAGCAGAACGCTATGGTATTCATGTTGAAACACTTATTACAATTGCCACACCAAGTCGTGCAGATTTCAGACTAAATACCGAAGTCGGTCAACATGTCAACGTATATAACAGAGGCGATACAGTACAAACGGCGGGCGGAATTGATACTTGGTGGCATGGTAATTTTAGATTATTAAGAGCCAGACGTACGCAATCAGGAGCAGAAAACATTCGAGTCTCGACAGGATTCTGGCGTTCATTTAGAAGGATTCATAATCATGGAAGAATGCATACCAATGTTGATATTTGGATCAATTATATTGAAAATGTACTTGATCTTTCGGAATTTGATAACAGTTGTCCAATAACAGATTAGGAGAGTGTTCGAACATGCTTATAGATGTTAAATTTTTAATAAAAATAATGATTATAGTAATAATATTTAGTATTAGTACGATGGTATATTTTCTTTTGGCACATACTGGTATGTTCCGTAGACACCCTGGAATAACCGCTGAGCTCATACTTATTTTTGTAGGTATCCCAAATTTATTATTGAACTTATTTTTACTAATACGTATTATCAAAGGTTTAAGCGGAGCATCTTGGTTTCATATTTTAGATGTATTAGTATTGACGATTGTTGTCTTAATCTCAATATGGTTTGTTTTTAATTCGCCCAATTAGCTTTATTGTATAGTCTTATGGCGAGTATTTACACAACCTAAATTGGAGGTCGGAATCTTGATAAAAAAAATTATGATTATCATTGCTATCGTTATTATAGGTTTTTTAATAATTGTGATTGTTGGGGTTTATTGGCAAAATCGAGCGCCACTTGAACCAGAGATAACATACGGAGAATTTCCATTTAGATTCGAGTATGAAATAGACGGGGAGCGTTTTGTTATTGAAGATACCATTATAGCTGAATTTGAAAGAAGTGTTAGAGGAGATATGACCACTCAAGCAGCACGAAGATGGCAAACAACTCTTATGAATAATGAAGGTGATAACGATCCTTTAGGAGGGAGTGGCTTTTTGTTAAGAGAAAAGGAAGATATAACTATTATTTTTAACCCTGGCTTCGCTACATATTTCATGGGAGATATAGATGCTGGAATCAGAGGAAGATCAGAAAATAATAATGACGTACGCTCTGGACCAAATATTACCGTACGTAATCCTAATTTCACACCCATATTAACTACTATTAGAGTTGAAGATGCACATGAACTTTTAGCAGAGCACGGAATTATCTTAATTAGTTGGGAATACACACCACCGGTAGAGAATAGTTTTGGGGATTAGGATTTAAGCTATTTCAACAAATCTAATATTATAAGTTATTATACAATGATGGGGACAGTGTTCAAATAGGTGGAACAGTGCATGCAAATCCGTTCAGTCACTAGGGCTTGGACCGAATTGGGGAGATAATGTTGCTCAGCTGGGTGGGAATTCACAGGACACGGCAGATTCAGTACGTATTGCAAGGCAGTTTGTTGATGCTCGCCCTGGTATTGAAGTTACGATGGTTGGTCACTCAAAAGGTGGTCATGAAGCAAGGGTGAATGCTTTTGCGACAGGGATGAATGCGATACTATTCAACCCGGCAACTACTACATGGAGATCTACACGCCGAAACGGAATACCAGACAATGATGTCAGAAATTATGGTGGCAATATGACTACATATATTGTTGAAGGTGATGTGTTGCATAATATTTTCGGCTTCATAACCGATCATGAGGGAACTTGGGGAACTTTGATTATGTTGGAGAGACAATATAGTTCATCCGGATGGAGGATATTTTCGAGAATAGGTGATTCTGGTCGTAATCATAGTATGGTAGCAGTTCTCGCCGCATTAGCACAAAGATACAGCTTTAATGATGATGGGGGGATGTGTGAATAAGATGGAGAATATCGGAGTATTTCGTATTATATTTCGTATTGCATTAGGGATAGTAATTTTAGGAGGTGCATTTTTGTTAATCAGAATTTTTGCATTTCCTTTATTGGGACTATTTTCATCTAGAGAAGCAAGACCAGAAATTACTCATGGTGAATTTCCGTTTAGGGTTGAATATGAGTTAGATGGAGAAATTCATATTATTGAGGATATTCTTATAGTCGAGTTTCGAGGATTTGTGTTTAGTGCGGGATCTATGACAAGGGAGCGTAGTTGGAAATCTCATCTAGCTAGTAGAGAAAATAACAACGCTAACACTTCAATTCTTTTTGAGGGAACCGAAAATCTTGTATTTTTTCCTGGCTCGGCTGGTTATTACATGGAAGAATTCCATGGGAATACACTAACAGGCAGACCGCATGTTTCTTTAGATTTTACAACACGCAGATATCTTCTTGAAGATGCGAGCGAGCTGTTAGCAGAATATGGAATTACACTAGTCAGTTGGGAGATTTCTGAGCCAATTGTTAACAATTTTGGAGATTAAAGCTTAGCCATTTCAAAGGTAACGATCAAGTTACTAATGATTTGGCTTTACTGGTTACCAACTTGACCCAATCTCTAATACCTACTTCGCACAACAAAGGCAATATGATCCTACTATAGGACGATTTGTGTCGGAAGATACACATTGGAAACCATACAATCGAGTTTATGGTAATTTCAATCAATTTGTTCCTAGTGCAGAAGCAATTAGGCAAAGTGGTAATTTGTATGATTATGCGACAGGAAACCCATTGAAGTTCATAGATTTGATGGGTACCGAGATTGTTTTAATCGGAACAGAAGCAGAACAACAAATAATTTTGAATGAACTTAATAATCTGGTTGGGAATAATCGTGAAGGTGCTCTCGAAGGTCCCATGATTGATCCGATATTAAATACAAGAACAAATGAGAATGGTGATGTAGTAGTATACTTCGCTCAACCACCAAATCCTAATTTTCCACAAAGCACTGAATTAGTAGATAGATTGATTAATAATGAATTTACGACGACAATTGTTGTCAGACCAGGTAAAGGTATGGCTGCGAGTCGTGATAATGATAATGCTAATAGAGATGGAAATAATTTTGGTTCTGGTGGCACTGTTTTCTTTGACTCAGAATCTCGTTGGTCTACGGAACCTAGAATTATGACGGTATGTCCAGATACAGGCAATGTTAGACCTGAAATACGTCCTAATTTCATAGGTTTAGGACATGAATTAATTCATGCAGAAAGGTATACTAGAGGAGCACGATTTAATAGAGATATTACTGAAGAACACAGATTTCAAGTTGATAGAGCTCGTAGGGGATGGTGGATATTCTCTTGGTGGAGCTATACATATGATACTCGAAATGTTCCAGTAGAAGAATGGGCTACCGTTGGGCTAGGGTTCAATGATGATTGTGATATTACAGAGAATGATTTACGATCAGAACATGGATTGAATTTGAGAGGTACTTATTAATGAGAAATATAATAATCGTTATTTCTATAGGTTTAGTCTTTCTTTCAGCTCTTTTTCTCATATCTGCTTGCTTAGGTACAAGAGAAGAAAATGATAATGAAAATGTAGATAAAGATTTAATAATAAGATTAGCTATCTTTCCTACTGGAACAACGCATGAATCTTATTTGATTGAAATTGATGGAAGAAATTTAATAAGAACACAGTTGGGAATAAGGAATGAGATAATGGTAAGCCATTTTAATAATGAATTTTTCAGTGAAGTATTAAATAAAGAAGAAAGAACACTAGATGAAGGAGAATTATATGTTTTGTCATCTCTTTTTAAAAATTTAGAAATAACTAACGGCATAATGGAATTAGATATTGCAGATGGTAGTTGGGAGGTAGTGCTTCAATACAATGGGATTATATACGCAATGGATTATTGGGTAAGTGATTTTGAACCTCTAAGAAGATTAGTCGATGAAATAATCAGGCTATCTCCGATCCCAATTGAGCTTCATAGCTGGTCTTAAAAAGCTATATTTATTTTCATATGAAGATAAATGGGCTATTATGAGTGCAGGATTTACCAATTAGTGTGACGAATAACAAAAGGCTACTGGCAACTTTTTGTTCAAACTATCGAAAAATGAGCAAAATACCAATTCTTCGATAGTATTTCTAGCATTTCCAGTTGATTGGAGCTTGAAACTATCGAAAAATGAGCAAAATGCTAATTCTTCGATAGTATTTCTAGCATTTCCAGTTGATTGAAGCTTGAAACTATCGAAAAATGAGCAAAACATCAATTCTTCGATAGTATTTCTAGCATTTCCAGTTGATTGGAGCTTGAAACTATCGAAAAATGAGCAAAATGCTAATTCTTCGATAGTATTTCTAGTATTTCCAGCTGATTAAAGCTTGAAACTATCGAAAAATGAGCAAAATGCTAACTCTTCGATAGTATTTCTAGCATTCTCAGTTGATTGGAGCTTGAAACTATCGAAAAATGAGCAAAATGCTAATTCTTCGATAGTATCTCTAGCATTTCCAGTTGATTGGAGCTTGAAACTATCGAAAAATGAGCAAAATGCTAATTCTTCGATAGTATTTCTAGCATTTTCAGTTGATTAAGCATGAAAATTTTGAGGATGTCACTTTGACAATCTACTATTTAAATCCGTTTGCTCTTACCTATGCTCCTTTAAGTATTGAAGGCTTAAAGGCATCTTAAAAGCATCATTGTGCGCTCTACTCCTTTGTGCAATTTAAATTTAAAAAGCTGATCCGATAGAATCTCTTAGATCCTGTGGAGTCAGCTTTTTAAGTTTATACTATTCTAAAATTTCTACTACTGAACCAGCACCTACAGTACGTCCACCC
>JGI24703J35330_11748059_pt1 | contig 10272 bp, 3 predicted proteins | sample TergutNt197P1_FD_35330 | JGI IMG/M metagenome (IMG submission 35330) | reverse complement strand
TGCCTTGAACCAAGTGCCACACTTGGGCGTGAATCGTCAATTTGTACAGCACCTTGACCACGGTCAGGAAAAACAATGCCTATGCGGTCATCAATATGCGTGCCTGGTGCAGGCGTTAGTTGGTTATTGTCAAGTGCTACCCATTGCCCGTTGCCCATATGGTTTGCACCAGAGCCACCTGTGCGCACTCGTGCTTCAAAGTTTGGTTCTAAAACTTCAAATGTAAGTTCAATAATAACTTCAAATCCATCCAAACCACGGATAAATAGGCGGTCTGTATGCACGCCAGGAGCAAGCCCAGCACGTGGACGCACACGTACGTTTGCCATTTGGTCTACTTGCAGAGTTTGGGTTGGTGTGCCTATAATGGTTGTTGAAGTGCCTGTTGCTAACCAACCGCCTTGACGGTTTTGCAGCTCAAAAGGTGATTGCCACTCAGGGTCATCGCTATTGCGTACTGACTCAAAGAAAATATGGTGTATACCCATCATGGGGCGACCTATGCGGTTATGAATATCAAATTGTGCATAGCCAACAATACCTCTAAATGAAGGGTTGTTTTCATAATCGTGATTAGAAACATTAACATGGTCAGCAGTTAAGTATCCAGCAGGACGGCTAAAGAATTCATGTTCAGTAACTCTTGAACCTACATACGAGACTTCGCCGTTATCTTCTTGTCTTTCGCCACGAGCAGGTCGCCAAATAGGTTCATAAGGGTAAAAATCTTCAGCTTCGCCTGCTGCACGTACATATATGTGGTGTGGCCTAACATAGAAAGTTAGGAAAATCCACTCTTCTACACCTTCAGCACTTTCAATAATTAACCAATCATATTGTAACCCAGGGAAAAGCCCAAGACGTGGCCAAATACGTACGTCAGCATGGGTATATTGTCCTTCTACCCATGTGTCTGGCATGCCTACAGGTGGTACTGTGCTTGTCATTACTGTTCCGATAACAAGGTCACGATTTATTTGGAAAGGAGAGTCAACTCCACGCAAAAAGCGCACCGTAACGTCTGTTAGTGGTATACCGCCACCTTCAGGGTCGCCAAGGTTGTAAATTCTAAATGAAGTAAAATCGCCTGCTGCCCAAGCATATCCAGCATCACGCTGTTCAAAGTCGTATCTCAAGGTTTCACGCACATCAAAACCAGGACGCATTGGCGTTTGTGGTCTGTAACCACCAACACCTGGACGTGGTTGGTCTGTATGATGTGGGTTCATTGGATGCGATGGGTCGTCAAGACAATAGTCTGACGTAATTCTTATGTCAAGGTCTACGTTATTAAATTGCATTGGTAACGTATAATGAACCAAGCCATTTGCAAATGTAATGCGCAGTTGGAAATACGCATCAAAATCGCTTGCCAAAAGAGTTCTAGTAAGTGTTGGGCCTGTTTGTCCTGCTAATTGCGTTACTGCTCTGCCAGGACGCACCGAACCATAGTTTATAACCTCTCCATTTGCATCTTGTGCATTTGGATTAACAGAGCCCATAAACCATTGGAAGCTCATAACACTTCCACCAAAATTCCAAGCATTTGTCATCCACGCTTGCAAAGCAGGTGCAGGTGCAATTGTTACAGTTTCACCAATTGCGGCAAATCGGTTTGGTAAATGAGCATAACGGCCTACACCAAAACCAGGAGGGATTCCAAGTCCGCCTAGCTGTTGAATATATCCAGCGCCATCAGTATTATCACGAATAATGGCAACCTGCCCTGGAATTATATTTGCAAAAGCACTTGCAGGTGCAGAAATTCCAACCTCGGGAAGGTTCGTTACAGGGTCTATTCCACGTGCTCTTTCAAGTATCAACAAATGTAACCCACTCGCCCCATTAAATATATAAGCAGGGTAGGTTGTTATTGTATTTGAAAGTCTTACAGCTTCAAGTGCCGTACTGTCCATAAAAGTGCCACGACCTAAAGCAGGCATTGACGATAAATCAATCAGGTTAGGGAATAGTCCATAATTTGGAGCATTGTTTACAATATTTGGTGCCAGCCCTGTATTTGGAGCATTTGCAGGGTTTACAGTTGTTCTGTTAGTGCCTAAAGTTCTTAATGCTGTGTTGTTTCTAAATACATAGTTATTTGGCAGTGTTACACCTGGACGCAAAATAATTGTTTGCACAATATCGCTGCCCGCTAAAGAAGACGCGCCATATTGACCAGTATGTCCATGGAAATCCAAAGTGCGTAAATTAACCCAAAACGGATTTGTAGTTGCATCTCTTGAAATATCTCTAGTTGTGTTTACAGTTTCGCCTTCGCTATCTATATAGCTATGCGGCACCCACATACCATTTGCATCAATGTCAACATGCGACCATCTAGCTGTATTAAAATGCCAGCCGCCGCCATCTGCTACAGTTCCGCCTGCTCTATTTGCAATTGTGCCAGCACCTGTAACACGCACAGTATGCACTTCACTTGCGTGTAAAAAGCGTTGGTTAAGTGCTATAGTCATTGCGTTGTGAAGCACGGTGTTGCCTGTTGCTTCAACTGGTAACACGCCATTAAAATTCATGCGCAAACGCTGAATGGTTACAATTTCTGGGGCAGCTGTGTATAGTTGGTCTTGTGGTTGTTGCTCTTGTCTTCTTATATCATACTCGCCTGTTTCTGGGTTGTATATATATGAAGGTACGTAAGTCCAACCATAGCCATCTACATAAACATAGTCATACGCATCTACATAAACATATCCATCAACCATTCTGGTTGCAGTTATGTTATCTGGCAGACTGAGTGTTGCAGTAAAATCAAACACACCTGGACGGTTACTTGGATACGCCCACTCATTCCAATGACGAATATTAAATGGTGCTCCATTTAAATTATCCCATTGATCATCACGGCGATGCCCCATGCCCCAATCAACATACCCAAACTCACCTGGATTTGCATTGTATTGGTTTACAGTCGGGATTGTTATATCGTGATATTCTAGGAAGCTTCCGTCTGTGTTATAAATATGCACACGTGCCGTTAAAGCTGGCAAGCGGGCAGGGTTATTTTGCATCGACCATAGAGTTGTGTTATTTGCCAAGGCACGTTGCGGATTATCAAGTGCACCATTTTCAAGTTGGCTGTTGTAATGCGCAAAATCTCTGTGCGATGATGGTACGCCTGTTTGGTTTGTTATCTCTTCTCCAATAACATGGAAATATTGGATAACATATTGACGCATACCAACAACAATTTCAAGAGTAGGTTGGTACAAATCTTCAGCAAGTTTGTAATGCACGCCATACTCAAACTCTTCATCTTGGTCAAAAACAAATTGACCTTGGAATGTGAAAGTTGTAGTTGAAGGAACACGTACACGACCAGAGCCGTCAGTTGCAGCCTCTAAAGCAGCAGGTGCGGTCCATACAACTTGCATATAACGTGTTTCATGCGTCATGTATCCTGGGTTATTTTCATCAAGTATATATACTTCTACTAATATATACTCAGGTAGGTATGGCATAAACTCATCTACATGCACACCGTAATTAAAATGTCTGCGAGATACAACAGGCAAGTTTTGGTCTGCAGGTAAACGCTCATCACAATCAGTTGGGAAGTAGTCTGTTATCAAAATATGTAACAATTCAATTTCAATAACAGGTAGCTGACGGTCAGCGTCCACATGGAAAGCATGTAGATGGTCTTCATAAATATTGTGAATTGAGTTTACATCTGTGTCACTTATAAGCATTAGCACAGGGATGTAATTGTAAAATCCTGGCATTTGAGAGTAGAATGGGTCATCTTGCGCAATCCATTCGTACACTTGGATGTGCTCCCATGTTCCACTTTCATATCCATAACGGATAACAAATGCGTTAACATGAGTTGGCCATGTTGCGTCTGTAAGTTCAGAATTGAACTCAAGTTCTTGCTCGTGATCATCTGGATTGATTAATTCTAACTCCATAATCCAGATTGGGTCAACAACAATTTGCACAGTTGACCATTCTGGTGCTGGGTCATAATAATCAAAATGTAGGTTTGCATAACGCTCTGCATCAAACGCTCCTGGGATTGGTGTCGCTGTAAATGTATACTCACCTGGCACGTTATGTGCAAAGTGGATTGACTCCCATGTGAAATGTATGTCTTCATATAGAGTCCACACTGTGTCATGGTTTAGTGCGTTGCCTTCTAAGTCATATACATTTGTAACAAGTTCGATTGTTTGTGGAAGTGGCAAGCTTGTGCGTGGTGTTTCAAAGTATACTGTGATGTCTGTAAATTCTTCAAAGCTATAAACCATATAGTCACGTGCTGTGATGATAAATGCTTTGTTTGGTAATGGAGTATCTTCCAATATGTTTTCTAGTTCGGTGTAGTTTAGCGTTGCACCTTGAAGATGCGCTTCATCTATACCTGTTGTTGTTTCGTTAATTTCAAGTTGGCTTATGTCAAGCTGTGGCGTAAATGTAAAGACTGTATTTTGAAGCCTTGGGTTGAATGCTGGGTCTACTGTCCAGTCTGCCATATTGTCAAGCGGTAAGTCTACTGTAAATATTCCGCCGCCTGGCATTGTTGTTAGGTGTCTGTCGTTATTAATGCCGCCATATACTCGCAGGGTTGTTTGTACGTTTTGCGGTAAGTTTACATCTGGTCTTTGTGTTGCGTATGGTATCTGTGTTGGATTTAGCGGGTCGTAAGTCCAGCTTGCTGTAATTTCAGTAAGTTCAAATATTGCTGGTTGAATGTCAATTTCTACTGCTAAGTTTAACGCACCTAGGTGAATGTTAATGTTTGCAAATGTGCCTGCAAAAGTGTGTATACCTGGAACATATGGGCTGAATGTTGCTGGCGCAGTCCATGTTACCGCTTCTTGTCTTTCGTGCCTTACAAGACCCATAGCTTCAAAATCTTCAATTTCTTCTGGGGTAAAGCTAAAACCTGCTGCAAATATTTCTGGCTCGGTGCCACTTAGTGGTTGTGCAAGCTCAAGTGCTGATGGCAATACCCACACTGTAACTTCTACTGTGTCAGGTAGCAGGTAGTATCTTATTTCACTTTCTGTTGTTCCAAAATACACTTCATGCTCGTCGTAAAAATCAATATCTTCAAGCGGTATATGCATTATGTAAACTGTGAATGTTAGCGTGTCTGGCTGTGGTACTTCGTAAGTTACTACAAAGTTGCCAAAATCAATCACAGGAGTAAATACATGGTCGCCTGTTACTGTGCCGCTAAACGGTGCGTCAATCAGCCAATCAGTTATGCTTAGTTCAAAAGTCTGATAAGGGTCTACGCCGTATTGCAAGATAGTTACAAGAGCAACTGTTGGCTTAGAATGTATTGCGCTTTCAGGGGAAGCAAAAGGCAAAATAATTCTAGCTGGCGAAAACTCTATAAAGCTTGTAATTGTGATAGGTTGCACATCTACAACTGCCGTTGTGTCTAGGTATTCATAAATCGTGATTTCACTAAAGTCATAATGCTCAGTAATCAAGTTAATCATGATGTTGTAAGGCCCAACTGTGTAACCATCAAATGCACCGTAATTCCAAGTGAAATGCACACCTGGCTCAAGATACATGGTTTCAGTTAGCATCACATTATTGTCGCTGTCACGAAGCTCTAATATTGCCATTAAAGGCTCAAGTGCAGCTAATGCGCTAGATGTTGATGTGCCGAACAATAATGGCGTTACAGCAGGTAACTCAAAGCCAACTAGATGCACAGCTGGTATTTCAAGCTCTGCAACTATTGTAGGCATATCTACGCTGTATAGGTCTATTTCAAAGCTAGTAGCTTCAAAGGTTTCGTAACCAAATTCAAGGATTGCAGGGGTTGTAATCGTTGCTACAAAAGTGTATTGTCCAACAATTGCCATAGTTTGTACATATGGATAAACTGGAGCATCGTCTGGCACTAAAGTCCATGTTACAGGCAATTCGTGCTCAAACTCCTCGTCTGTGCAAACAATACGTATGTCTGCAAGCACAGTTGACGGAAGTGCGCCAGATTGTGCAATTTCGTCTGCTGTCATTGTGTGTGGTACAGGAGTATTTTCAAGGGTTTCAAAGCCTGTAATTTCAAACACAGGCGATAAAACCGTTACTTCAAATTCAAGTCCGTAAATGCCAAAATAACCTGGCGCGATTACGTCCGCTCCAAGTTTAGTTTCAAGTATTTCTATAAGCTCTTGCAAAGTTATGTCAAGAGTGAATAAGTGCGGGCTTTGTGCCACTGCACGGTTGTTAAAAGTGTCAGAAATCCATAAGCCGTAACCATCAATTGTTTCAACTGTTTCGCTGCCATCTTGCGTGGTTAAAGTAACTTCAAGCCCAGGCAAATCAAGCGTTGCGCCAAAGCCGATAGTTATGCCATTATCGCAACAATCAGCAATAGATATGCCTGTAACCTCATATGTTTTAGCAGGGTCGTAAGCATTCACTAAAATCTGCGGTAACATGCCTGGATTTGCAATAATAATAGTTTCAGGCACAACAGGCACAAAAACCATCATGTATTCAGTTGACACAGTTGAGTCAAAATAGTGCTGCCACTCTTGCTGTGCGTGCCATACGTTGTTGCTCAACTGCACATGCTCCACTTGTAACATTGTACTTGTTGTATGCACAGGCAACTCTGCTTGCATTGTGTACACATTGTGGTTTATGTTGTTCATGTGGTTTACATGGTTTGTGCTGTCCGTGTAGTCATGCCATACATTATTGTTTACGTTGCTTGTACTGTCTGTACTTCCATGCAACTCGATGTTGTATGTATGTTCTGTGTTGTCACAGCAGTCAATGTTGTTTAGGTAGTCTGTACTTTCTGGATGTATTTGCCACACAATGTTGTCTGTACTCTCGGTGTTGATTATGATGTCATTGTTGCTTGTGTTGTCAGTACGTTGTGTATGTACGTTGTTGTCTGTACTTATCATGTTGCTATGCCCGTCTTGCTGTACTGTATGGCTAAACTGCCAATCAGTAATTTGTAAAATTTCTCCATTTTCTTCAAAATGTAAATTAATTACAGGAAAGTCAATTTCATCAAGATTTGTTCCGATTGGTATGTTGATAGTTTTTGCAGGTGTGTCATTTTGTTCTATGTTAATTCCATCAAGTGAAAATCCAAATATTGTGCGAATAGGTATTACAGGTTGTGCTGGTTCTTGGTTGATTGGTTGGTCACTTTCGTTTCCAGCCGGTGGATTTTGATTTTCATCACCATTTGGAGGGTATTCTTGTGGTGGTTCTTGTGTTTCATTTTGTTGATTGTTATATTGTGTATCGTCTTCGTAATTATTTTCTGGATTATAAACTGGTTGGTAGTGGTTATGGTCGTTTTGTGTTTCGTCATTTTCAATAACGGTTGGTTCGCCAACTATCGGTGCGCCAAAAACAACCCTACCTTGTTCAGCAAAGTGAACACCTGGGGTTGTTATGAAAAATATAAAAGCTAATACAAACGCAACAGCTCTTTTTGTTAGCGTTCCTTTAGTTCTCACATTCTCACCTCTAAGCGCGAAATAATGGTTTGTTTTAAACTTCTTCTTAATAATGTGTTTCAAGTGTGTAATTCTATATCGGTGTGTTTCAAAATTTCATTAGAAAATTTCATTTTTTCTTTATTATAGCACATCTAAGCAAAAATAGCAAGCAAAAGTTTTAACTTTCTTCCTAATATATAATTACAATCTTATTTCTGTCAATAGAGTCATGTAATATTTTTGACATATTTCAAAATTGAAAACACCACTTTATTGACACACTTTTTATCTGTTTCGTTAGACCATAGCCTAAAGACACACAAAAACACTTTAAATCAATGCAAATTAAGCAAATTTTAACATACTTTTCGCTCTTTTTTACCAAAATTTTAAAACGTGATTTTGAAATCAAATTGTTACAATACGCCTCTTGCATTTTTTTGCAATTTATGTTAAAATTGGTACATACAACGTGGCACAGGTGTATCTGCCACATACAAAGGAGATGATACCTCTTGAGAATAACCACAATAATAAACCAAAAAGGCGGCGTTGGTAAAACAACAACAGCACATGCCTTAGTAACTGGACTTCGTAAGAAGGGTTATTTCCCTTTAGCAATTGACGCCGACCCCCAAGGTAACCTTAGTTACACAATGGGTGCAGACACAACCCAAATGGGACTTTACGAAGTTATGAGCGGCGATGCAAAAGTCCATGATTTAATCCAAAAACTTCCCCAAGGTGATATTTTGCCAAGCACATTAATGCTTGCAGCAGCTGATATGGAGTTTATAGGCAAAGGCAGGGAGTGGATAATAAACAATATCGTCGAATCCGTAAAGGGACAATATTCCCATGTTGTCATTGATTCACCGCCAACTCTGGGTATACTTACAGTAAACGCTCTTACAGCGTCAAACGATGTAATAATCCCTATGGGTGCTGACATTTATTCCCTACAAGGACTTTATCAGTTGTGCAACACAATAGATAAAGTGCGCAAATTTTGCGAAAAAGATATAAAAATAGCAGGTGTTTTGCTGACCAGATATAACGGGCGTTCAATTTTATCCAGAGATTTGCGAGAAGGTATCGCAACCAACGCTTCTGATTTGGATATTTCTGTTTTTAAAACCTTTATTCGTGAAGGTGTAGCGGTGCGTGAAGCGCAAACTCAACAAATAAACCTATACGATTACGCACCAAAAAGTAAGCCCGCACAAGATTATATGGAATTTGTAAAAGAATATTTATCACAATACTAGGAGGTTAATATATGTCTAAAAAAAGCTTCAAAGCTAATGTTCAAGGTGCTGATAGGTTATTCAGTATAAACGATACCACATCAAACACCCAAGCCACACACGACACGTCAGCAACACAAGACTCACAAGCCACAGCAACACAGCGTATAAATATAAGAATAGACCCTGATTTAAAAAATTACGCTTCTGATGCTGCTTGGAAAAACAGAATGAGTGTAACAGAATATATATGCCATTTAATCAAAAAAGACCAGTCAGAGCAAGAAAACACACCAGAGTAATTATTCTGGTGTGTTTTTCGTTAAACGCTATAAAATTTAGAGATTTTCATTATTATCCATCATATCAAGTGTAATAATTTTTCGTAAATATCCAAAGCGTGATGTTACGGGGTCTCTCATTTTCATTTCATTATACTTTTTTTGTAAGTAGTCGTGGCTTTTAAGTTCGCTATCAGTTATGTACGGTACTGCTTCTTGCATCTCGTTATACAAAACAATTACTTGGTTTCTAGTAAACTCCCCTTCACAAGCAGTCATTAAATACGCTATGCGTTCTTCGTATAAGGGGTGTCTGTTTGTTATTTGTATGTTTCCGTCTTCATCAGTATCATAAATTAAACTTTCAATTTGTGTTACTTTTTTATTTTCAGACTTAGGCTCATTATCAAAAAATTCAGTTAACTGTAACGGATTTTTAAAACTTGAATTTTTAGTTATTATAAATTTAATTTCTAAAATCTTACCACCTCTTCCACGTTTGCCATGAGGTTCATATGTAAAGATTATGTCTGTATTTTCTTTTAAAGCTTTTTTGCAAACTTCTAAAACATCATTTTTAAAATCATTAAACCTGGAATATTCACCTTCATTTATACCAAGTAAACTCTTTAATGTGTCTAAATTTACAACTCTATACCCAACTTTTTCATATTGTTTCAAAACCTCATACATGCGTAATTGATTTTTACTTTTTAATCTTAGTGCATTCCAAAGTTCATACGTCACATATCGATTTTTTAAATCAAACACCAAAGGCAAAGCTCTATCATGCACATCTATCTCTATAAACCACTCACCGTTTTTATCTTTATCTAATATACATTCTTTAAAAAACTGAAACCTAACAAACCCGCCAGACGGCAGGTCTTCTCCTGTTACTTTCGTTAAAAGTCCATCTACAACTTCTCGAATTTTTTTAATATCTAATCTACCTAACTCCATTATATTTCTAAAATCACTTAAGGTAAACTTAGCATTTCTAGTCGTTATATCCTTAGGGTTAATTTTACTAAGGTACAAAATTAAAAAGCGTAGTTCTTGAAGGCTCATTTTTGTAGGCCTAAGGTCATTCAAAGTGTGTTGTTTAACAACGGTATGTTTATCACTAAACTGCAAATTGTTCATTTTAAGTTCTCCTAGGGTGTGTAAGTGGCGTTTTTATAACATTATACCCTACTTACCGTGAAATGTCAAATGAACCCTGGAAGTGTGCAGATAAATCCCTGGAAGTGTGCAGATAAATCCCTGGAAGTGTGCAGATAAATC
>JGI24703J35330_11748060_pt1 | contig 10279 bp, 12 predicted proteins | sample TergutNt197P1_FD_35330 | JGI IMG/M metagenome (IMG submission 35330) | reverse complement strand
CACTCGCCGACTCGTTTTTTTCGCCGCGTTTTTTGTGGGCTAATGCCCCTCTTCGGAAATCGTTCCCGGCTTCGAGAGAATGCGTCGCCCCCAACACATGCCCCCGGTGCCCACCGCGCGCGCCGCGCTTTTTTGACAAATTATGAAGAAAATGTTACAAAAATAGTGGTAAATTTTAAATTTTGTGTTACAATGCACCTGCGGAGGTGAAAAAAGCCTTGATTTCGCCCCATATTTTGCAAAATATTATTGATACTTACAAAAGTATTACGCAAAAAGAAATCGCGATTATTGACCGCGATTTCGAAGCCCCCCCAAATTTCCCCCAAGAATTTGACGATTACAAAGCAATTGACGGCGATATTTATTTTAAACTGTCCGGGGAATTCGTGCTTGTTGTGCGAGGGGACGACGATGACGCGTTTCGAGTCGGCAAACTTGCGGCGTTTCACATTGAATCGCTTGCAACTACGCACGAAGAACGCCTCAGCCGCGATACATTTATAAGAAATCTGCTTTTGGACAACCTCTTATCCGTTGATATCAACGACCGCTCGAAGAAATTGCATATTGAAAATGCGGCGCGACGCGTGGTTTACCTTGTGGAAACGGAAGCGGACTCCGGAACTGTCGAAATTTTACGCGGAATTTTCCCCGATATTGAAAAGGATTTTGTGACAGTTGTTGACGAGGCAGGGATTATTTTGGTAAAAGAACTTGCCGAAACCGACGGACCCGACGAAATCGAGCAAGTCGCGCACGCAATTGTTGACACTCTTTCGGCGGAAGCCATGAGCCGCGCGCGTGTCGCAATCGGTTCGGTTGTCCCCGACTTAAAAAACGTGTCCGCCTCCTTTAAAGAAGCGCGTATCGCGCAAGAAGTGGGCAAAATTTTCGAGGCGGAAAAGCAAATTGTTAATTTTGAAAAACTCGGCATCGGGCGGCTGATTTACCAGCTTCCGCTCTCGCTCTGTCATGTTTTTTTGAACGAAATGCTACAGGACTTTACTCTTGACGACATCGACGAAGAAATGTTTTTCACAATAACAAAGTTTTTCGAAAACGACCTCAACGTGTCGGAAACCGCACGCGAGCTGTTTATCCACCGAAACACGCTGATTTACCGCCTCGACAAACTGCAAAAATTAACCCGCATGGATTTAAGAAAATTCACCGACGCGATTACCTTTAACATCACGTTAATGGTTGACAGATATGTCACATATCGCGAGAGGAGCACAATGTGATTGAGTTTAACAAGGTAAGCAAAATATACGAAAATGGCGCGCGTGGCCTTTGCGATTTTGATTTATTTATCGACAAGGGCGAGTTTGTGTTTGTTGTTGGGACGTCGGGTTCGGGAAAATCGTCGCTTGTGCGACTGTTGTTAAAAGAAATCGAGCCCAGCGGCGGCGAAATCATCGTTGACGGCGAGGATATTACAACGATAAAGCGGCGACATCTGCCGTATTATCGGCGCAAAATGGGTGTAGTTTTCCAAGATTTTCGCTTGCTCAAGAACAAAACCGTTTTCGAAAACGTGGCGTACGCGATGCAAATCGTCGAGGCAACGAACCGTGAGATTCGTCGCGCGGTTCCGCAGGTTCTCGCGCTTGTCGGCCTGCAAAAAAAGGCCAAAGCGTACCCAAATCAACTTTCCGGCGGCGAGCAACAGCGCACCGCCCTCGCCCGCGCAATCGTAAACCGTCCGCCGCTTTTAATCGCCGACGAACCGACGGGAAACCTCGACCCCGACACGGCGTGGGAAATAATGACGCTTTTGGAGGACATAAACGACCGCGGAACGACCGTGCTTGTCGCAACGCACGCGCACGACATCGTCGATGACATGCAAAAGCGCGTCGTCGCGCTGAAAAACGGCGAGCTTGTGCAAGACGTCGGAGTCGCCGGATTTCCCGACCTTGGAGGCATCATAGATGAGGCTTAGAACAATAAAATACTACATCCACGAAGCAATTCGCAGCGTGATTTATAACAAATTTATGTCAATCGCAAGCATTTTTGCCGTTGCGTCCAGCATTTTTATTGTCGCGATATTCTTTATGATTGGCGCAAACGTTGAACATTTTATGGGCGAACTTGAGGCGCAAATGGCGATGTCGGTGCGCATGGACGAACGCATCAGCCACCGCGTCGACGAGGATATGACCGCGGCGCAAATTACCCTGCGAAATCAAATTTTGGCGATACCGAACGTCGCAGGCTTGACGTTTGTCTCGCGCGAGGAAGCTCTGGAGTCGATGGCAGACAGAATCGGCCCGCAACACATTGAAGGCATGGAAGGCGACGCGAACCCGCTTCGCGACTCGTTCACGGTCGAGCTGACCGACCTCGGCTTTCACGATGATGTCGAACGTGCGATTCTGAATCTCGAGCATTTGGGCGTCGCGGAAGTCCACAGCCACGCCCAGTTTGCAAACACCCTCTCGACAATCTCAAGCATTGTCACGCTTTTTGTAATCTTGCTGCTCATCGTTCTCGCGGGCATTTCAGTAATAATCATCACAAACACAATCCGAATCACAGTAAACGCCCGCAAAACCGAGATAAATATAATGAAATACGTCGGCGCGACGGACTGGTTTGTCCGTTGGCCCTTCGTTCTCGAAGGTGTAATAATCGGCCTCTTGGGCGGCGCGGTACCCGGGTTTATCTGCCTGTTCGCATACCCCCGCGTGGTTGCCGCCCTAAACGATATCCTAAACAACGACGCCATTGTTTTTCTGCCGGACTATTACATCACAATGTACGTTTTCCCGCTGTCGCTGATTTTGGGCGTGCTTATCGGACTAATGGGGTCGATTACATCGGTTAAAAAACACCTGAAAGTTTAGAGTTTTTTGGGGAGGGTTACTTAATGAAAAAATTATCACTGAAAAAATTATCACTTTTAGTGATTTCCATAATAATTTTCCTGACGTCCACAGCTGCGTCGCCGGCACTGCGGGAAGAGCTTCGCGAGCTTGAACGCCAACGCGCGGCGGCGGGCCAGCAGGTTAGCGAGCAGGCGAATCTTTTGGCGGGTACGGAGTATGCGATGTCGCAAATTGTGGCAGAAATGCAGGTCTTGGACCAGCAAATTGTTGACGCGAACGAGGTGCTTGAGGCAATCCAGGTCGACTTGCTTGCGACGGAATTGCGAATCGCGGAAACCGAGGAAGATTTGGCGGCGGCGCGTGCCGAACGCGACGCACAATCCGCTCTTTTGCGCGGGCGAATGCGCGTTATGTACGAGGAGGGAACGGTCGGTTTGCTCGAGGTGCTTTTTCAAGCCGAAAGCATTACGGACTTTTTTGTGCGCTGGGATTTTATAAGAACCGCCGCGCAGTTTGACCGCGATTTGTTAACAAGCCTTGAAACGTCGGAAAACCGCGTTGCGGGGAATTTAAGCGAATTAAGCCGTTCCCGCGCCCTTATCACCACATTGGAGAGCGAACAGGCCTCCGCGATTGTGGAAATCGAGCGGCAAATGCATGAACGCAATTTGTTTTTCGCCACCCTCGAAGAAGACGCCGCGCGTCACGCAGAATGGCTTGCCGTACTTGAAGAAGAGGCGCGCGTGGTAAACCTTGAATTTGGGGTTGTGCAACAAAGAGTCCGCGCATATGAGGCCGAAGCGGCAAGAATTGCCCGCGAGGAACGCGAACGCCAACAAGCCGCCGAAGCCGCCGCACGAGCCGCCGAGCGCGCGGCAGTTGTTGCCGAGCTTGGCAGCATCGGCACATTCGTATGGCCGCTTGCGATTCGCGGCACGATTTCAAGCCCCTTCGGCTATCGCCCCGACCCTTTCACGAATCGCAATCTTTTCCACACAGGAATCGATGTTTCCGCCCCCGCCAACACGCACATATTCGCCGCCGAAGCGGGCATAGTGCAATTCGCGGGCTGGAGCGCGGGCTGGGGGAACTACATCATAATACAACACGCCGACGGCTACGCCACAATGTACGCCCACAACACCCGCAATCGCGTATCAACCGGCGACCGCGTCACCCGCGGCCAACACATAGGCGACGTCGGCACAACGGGACGCTCAACCGGCAACCATCTGCATTTCGAGATTCGCCGAAACGGAACGTATGTTGACCCCATGCGGTATTTTTAATCACTCCCTTAGGTTCAAATCTGTGCAACGCCTTTCGGAACGCCATGTTTTTTTTCTGACTTGGCGGCCTTTTCCAATAATTCGTGGAGCGTTAAATCTTCCCATAAATTTTCGCGCCATTCGGTATAATCATACCCCGGGCTTTTTATATCGGTCGTTATAAAATAATCACATTCAGCGATTATCGAACAGGCTAAATGCGTAGCGTCTTTTTTCTTTATGCCTGTTTTTATAATTTCCCCGGACAACATCTGGATTTCTTCAAGCCGCCTTTCACCTACAAAGCCAACGGCGTATTCCTCAATAAAGTCAAGAATATATGCTGCTCTTTCTTCAAAGGGACGGTTGTAGCAACAATTGTCTAAATAGATTTTCAGCATAACGACCCCGTTTTATTGCCCCGGGGTTGTAGTGTTTCATCCCGCAACGAAAATGCACCCCGGGAGTTTTTTAAATTTTATCACGATTGAGTCGGCGAGTGTCACTCGCCGACTCAGTTGTATTTTTTTTATGGACCAGTATCCCTCTTCGGAAATTGCTCCCGGCTTCGAGGGAATGCGTCGCCCGCGACATATGCCCCCGGTGCTATGCCCCCGGTGCCCAATGCGCGCTTGGCGCGCTAAGCCCCCAAATAAGCCTTCCGCACGTCGTCGTTAGAAATAAGCTCGTCGGCAAAACCCGCGAGCGCGACAAGCCCGGTTTCAAGTACATATGCGCGGTCGGATACAGAAAGTGCCATGTTTGCATTCTGCTCGACAAGGAGAATCGTCACCCCCGCGTTGTTGCACTCCTTTATTATGCGGAAAATTTCCTTTACAAGAATCGGCGAAAGCCCCATCGACGGCTCGTCCATCAACAGCATTTTCGGCTTGGACATAAGAGCGCGGCCGATTGCCAGCATCTGTTGCTCGCCGCCGGAAAGCGTTCCGGCAAGTTGCCGCCTCCGCTCGTACAGTCGGGGGAAAAGTGCATAAATTTCCTGATAATCCGTGGCCTTGGCCTTGCGCAAATACGCGCCCATTGCAAGGTTTTCGCGCACTGTCATTTTGGCGAAAACGCGCCGCCCCTCCGGCACTTGCACAAGCCCATGCGCAATAATTTTATGCGGCGGCGTCGTCGAAATCTCCTTGTCCAAAAATTCAACACTGCCCGACGCGGGCTTTAAAAGCCCCGAAATCGCGTGCATAATCGTCGTCTTTCCCGCCCCGTTCGCGCCGATAAGCGAAACTATTTCCCCCTCGTTCACATGAAAAGAAACGCCGCGAACGGCGGTAATTGCCCCGTATGACACGTGCAGGTTCGATACTTTAAGCATTTTCGCGCCCTTTCCGGTTAGGAATTGCCCGACAATAACATTTCCATTTGGACTTGTCTTTTTGCCGCATTGCTTCGTCGCGAAAAACCTTGCGACCCTCTAGGTCGCAGCGGTTTTCGCTCCTCGCACTGCGACAAAAATCCTGCGTCCAAATGAAAATGTTATTGTCGGGCAATTCCTTATCGAATTTTTTTTGTCACCATTTTTATTCGATTTTTATCGGATTTATACCGATTGTACGTTTCGATAAGTCTTGCAAACTCACCTTCGGGATGGTAATTGGCTTTGTGTTTTTTGATAAATCCCTGAATAAATTCATCATCTTCGCCAAACGGAAACGCGGGGCCATCGCCGAAACATATATCGCCCACGGTAATGAGCCTCCTGTAATAATAGCCCTTTATCTGCTTGTTCAAACTCATCCCGATATCGACTATGGTATACTCCTCCCCTGTGAAGACATCTGTTAAAAAAACTCTCGCCTCCATGGGTTCGACCCCTGTGACTTGAAACAGACTGCGCCGCGAGTTTAGAATAGCGTGCAACATCTCGACTTTTTCCGGCTTTCTGAAGCGTTTTTTCCGAATATAAACCTCGGTCAAGCATTCCGCATTCGGAAAAAATTTGTACACGTTAATTTCCATGTTGGTTACATATCCAATGTCTGTGGATAAATTAAAACTCGCGTTCAACAGCTCACACTTTTCCATGTCTGAAATCATTGATGCGCCCGGAGAAGCCTCCCGTTGGTTGGACATTGTTTCGGATTTTTTTTGCTCGAAGACCGGGACATCCACCACAAACTCCAGCTCAAATTTATCATTTTCCCAATAATCAACCATGCTTTGCATCACTTCGCCGTGTATCTTACGAAGCCGTTTATATTTTTTGACATGCTCCAATCCATCGACCACAATCGATTGAAGCGCGTGCATTAAATTTAAATTCGCATTTTCCTCGGTCATATCCTCGGTAAGTTCGTCGCCGAACAAGTCGCCGTCCTCATCGTCATAATCATCATCGTCAAAATCAAAATCGCCAAAATCAAAATCGGGCATAGCCCCCGGCTTAATTTTAGGCGTGTTAGGACGTAGGAAAAAACTCGACTTAGGCTCCGCATTTTGCAAAGGCGGCATCAAAGGCGACGACACAGGAAACGCCGTTTTCCCCTCCCCCATGCAACATTTTTTATACTTTTTCCCACTCCCGCACGGGCAAAAATTGTTTCCGCTAAGTTTCATGTGTCTCCCCTTTTCTATGAGCTAATACCAATATCCCGCCTCGCAAAACATCTCGCAAATCTTCTCCGTCAGCTCCAACGCTTCCTCCGATTGCGCCTCGTTCAGTTCAAAATACGAATTGCCGGGGTAATTCGTATCGTAGTAGTAGTCGGCGAGTTTGGACAATACGGCTACGTCTTTGTCGGGGAGTTCGGGCCAGCCAAGTTCCAAGCAGCGTTCGTACAATCGGCGGGGCTTGTGCAATGCCATTAACCTGTAATCGCTTGAGTTACCGTGCCGTTCGATGTAGGATTTCAAGCATTTTTCGACGGACTGCTCGCAAAATCTGCCGGCGGCACTGTAGTCGCGGGCGTTGTGCATAAGTTTGGCGCGCGCCAAGTCTTTTTGGGCGATATATAAAAAACTGCCTATCTCTGCCACAGTAATACACCCTCTTTTTTTATCGATGACGAAACGTGCAGGGGATGTTCGTCATTTTTAAAAACATTGGACTCTACATAGGTATATTCAACATCGGCGCGGTGTCGGTCTGCGACGTCGTTGAGTGCGGCGCGATTTACGCGGTCGGCGTCGGTGTGGATAACCGCGATGTCGATGTCGCTGAACGCGGTGGCACAGCCCCTCGCGTGGCTGCCGAAAAGGTATAACGCCGTTATGCTCTCGTCTTTTGACGCGACGCAAATAATTTCGTCATAAATTTTTGACATTCGCGGAGCGCGCAAATCGCCATTAGAAATCGGTCGCCCGCGTTCCTCTTGTTCATTTTTCACACTTTTCGCCATTCGCTGAACGCACAAATCGCCATTAGAAATCGGTCGCCCGCGTTCCTCTTGTTCATTTTTCACACTTCATTCACCCAAATACGCCTCGATAACCCGCGGATTATTTTTAATTTCATCGGGCTTGCCCGAGGCGATAATCATGCCGTAATCCAGCACCACCATGCGCTGACAAATCCCCATAACCAGCTTCATATCGTGTTCGATTAACAGAATCGCAATTTTGAACTTTTCGCGGATTAGCTGAATCGTGTCCATTAAAAGCTGTGTTTCGCTGGGGTTCATGCCGGCGGCAGGTTCGTCCAAAAGAAGAAGTTTCGGGTTCGTCGCAAGGGCGCGGGCAATTTCAAGCTGGCGTTGCTTGCCGTAGGGCAGGTTTGCGGCATTTGCGTCTGCGAGGTCTGTCATGTCGAAAACGGAAAGAAGCTCCAGCGCGGAGTTGTGAATTTCCTGTTCTTCGCGCCAATATGACGGCAAGCGAAAAATGCCGCTTATCAAATTATATTTCATGCGGGCGTGGAAAGCAGTTTTCACGTTTTCGATGACGGAGAGGCCCTTAAAAAGGCGGATGTTCTGAAACGTCCGCGCGATACCCATGTTATTTATATGGTAGGGTTTTTTCCCCGCGATGGATTTGCCTTCGAGAAAAATATCGCCTTCCGTCGGAGAATAAACGCCCGTAAGCAGGTTAAAAGTCGTGGTTTTTCCCGCGCCGTTCGGGCCGATTAGGCCGACAAGTTCGTCGGGCTCGATTGAAATATTAAATTCCGAAACGGCTCGCAAGCCACCAAATTCAACGCCAACGCCCTTCGCTTCCAAAAGTGCCGCGTTCATGCCTTCGGCACCATTGGCTTCATGGAAATTATTTTTCACGTTTCGACCTCCTTCCGCGAATTTTTGCCAAAATATTCTCAACGGAAAATTCATACGTACCCATAAGCCCCTTGGGGCGAAAAATCATCATTGCGATAAGAAGCACGGCGTAAACAAGCATCCGCCAAAGCTGAAACTCGCGCAACATTTCGGGCAAAAGCGTAAGCACAATCGCGGCAACAATCGCGCCCGTAAACGACCCCATGCCGCCAAGCACGACGATTACAAGGAGTTCAATAGAAAAAACAAAATCGAAATCAAGCGGCTCGATGAAAAATACCTGATGCGCAAAAAGACCGCCCGCCACTCCCGCAAAAAACGCGGAAATCGTAAAGCCCAAAATTTTATAATACACCGTTGAAATGCCCGCCGCTTCCGCCGCGATTTCATCCTCGCGGATAGCAATCATCGCGCGCCCGTGCCGCGACCGTACCAAACAAATGAGAACGGCAACCGTTATAACCATCACGAAAAATGCAAGCTCGAAGCTCGTGAGTCGCGGAACAGTCATGCCCTGCGCGCCGCCGGTAACGTCCAAAAGCCGCGCGACGGACTGAATAATCCCCGTCTCGCCCTCGCGCGTTTCAAAAATATTGTTCAAATTAAGCATCAGGGACTGCACGATAAATACGAACGCAAGCGTGATTATCGCGATATAATCGCCGCGAAGGCGCAGTGCCGGCACGCCGATTACTATCCCCGAAACCGCCGCCGCAAGCCCCCCGACAATTAACGCCGCAGCAAGCCCAAGCGTCCCGCTCGCATTTGTCGCGTTAGTAAAAATGGCAGCGGCATAAGCCCCGACCGACATAAACGCCGCGTGACCCAGTACCAACTGCCCCAAAAAGCCCGCCGATAAATTTAAACTCACGGCGAGGATAATATTTATGCACGTCAAAATAATCAAGTGTTCATAAAACGGATTCAAAACTCCGACGCGAAGCAAGACGAAAATAATCGCGAAAACCGCCAGAACAAGCCCCGCATTTATTGAATATATCTTAGCATCCGGCTTCATTTTACACCTTCTCCCTGACCGACTTGCCCATAAGACCTGACGGCTTCAAAAGAAGCACAAGAATTAAAATGCCAAATACAATCGCATCTGACCACATCGTCGAGATATACGCGCGCGTCATGCTTTCGATTACGCCAAGCAAAATGCCGCCAAGCATCGCGCCCGGAATAATCCCGATGCCGCCAAGCACCGCCGCAACAAACGCGGTAAGCCCCATTTGCAACCCCATAAACGGCTCGACAAGCGGAAAGGTCGAGGCATAAAGCGCGGAACCCACAGCCGCAAGCGCGGAACCAATCGCAAAAGTTACCGCAATCGTCGTGTTAACATTAACTCCCATAAGGCTTGCCGCGCCGGAATCTTCCGACACCGCCCGCATCGCCTTGCCCATTTTTGTTCCCTTAACAAAAAGCGTCAACGCGACCATCATAAGTGCCGACACGGAAATCGTAACAATCGCCAGCAGGCTTACGGAAACATCACCAAAGAGATGCACCGAGCCCTGCATATCAATCGCGGGAAACGGTCGAGGGTCCGGCCGAAACGCCACCATAAACGCGTTTTGCAAAAACAAACTGACACCAATCGCCGTAATAAGCGCGCTTAGCCGCGTTGCATTTCGAAGAGGCTTGTACGCAATTTTTTCCATAAGGACTCCCAAAACCGCGCAACCCAACATCGCCAGCAAAACCGCAGGCAAAAAAGGCACCCCCGCATGGCGCGCCGCAAAATAAATTATATAAGAACCCACCATGATGACATCGCCGTGGGCAAAATTTATCAGCTTAACAATGCCGTAAACCATCGTATATCCTAACGCGACAAGCGCGTAAATGCTCCCGGCAGATAAACCGTTAATCAATTGAGCTACGAACAACTCCATAAATACATCCTAATATTAAAGTTTTTGGGAGGGGGGTTCGGGGG
>JGI24703J35330_11748061_pt1 | contig 10280 bp, 12 predicted proteins | sample TergutNt197P1_FD_35330 | JGI IMG/M metagenome (IMG submission 35330) | reverse complement strand
TAAAAAAGCGCGCCAAGCGCGCAGTGGGCACCGGAGACACATGTTGGCGGCGACGCATTCCCTCGAAGCCGGGAACAATTTCCTAACCCATAAAAAAAGAGTCGGCGAGTGTCACTCGCCGACTCTTTTTTGCAAAATCTATAAAAGCGCGCCAAGCGCGCAATGGACACCGGGGACACATGTCGGAGTCGGCACATTTTCTCGAAGCCGGAAGCAATTTCCCGGACCATAAAAAATGGGGCGATTTGTTCGCCCCTACTGTCTGCTCGCTACCTCTTCGTCTGCTCGCGATAAAGGTTCGCGTAGTAACCATTTTTCTTCATTAACTCGTCGTGGGTGCCGCGTTCGGAGATTTCGCCGGCGACAAGCACCAAAATTAAATCCGCATCGCGAACGGAGGAAAGCCTGTGCGCTACGATAAACGTTGTGCGTTCGGCGGCGTTTTTTGCGGAGTGGGAAACTGCTTCCGGCTTCGAGGGAATGTGTTGCCGCCCACACGTGTCCCCGGTTCCCGTTGTGCGTTCGGCGGCGTTTTTTACGGAGTGGGAAACAGCTTCCGGCTTCGAGGGAATGTGTTGCCGCCCACACGTGTCCCCGGTTCCCACCGCGCGCTTGGCGCGCTTTTTCATTTCGCCCAAAGCGGTTTGGATTCGATGTTCCGTCTCTGTATCGACTGCCGAAGTTACGTCGTCGAGTATGAGAATTTCAGGATTTGTTGCGATTGCGCGGGCCAGGGAAATGCGCTGTTTTTGCCCGCCGGAAAGACCTACGCCGCGCTCGCCGACGATTGTGTCGTAGGATTCGGGCATCTCGCGTATAAAATTGTCGGCGTCGGCAATTTTTGCCGCCGTGTAAACCTCCTCGACGGGCGCGTCCGGCACGCCGAACGCAATGTTGCCCTCAACCGTGTCGGAATAGAGAAAAACATCCTGCATTACATACGAAATCCCGTTTCGGAGTGTCGGCAAATCGTATTCGCGTACGTTCGCGCCGTTTACACACACCTCGCCCTTGCAGGTGTCGTAAAAGCGCGCGATTAAATTTACCAGCGTACTCTTGCCCGAGCCGGTACCCCCGACTATGCCGATTGTTTGCCCTTTTTTCGCGCGGAAAGTAATGTTTTTCAGGATATATTCGGACGTTTGGTATGGCGTATAGTTGAAGAAAACGTTCTTGAATTCGACAGCGAAAGGTGCGTCTTCAATGTCGTCGGGGGCCGGTTGTTCGCCCGGAGGCGGACTGCTTGCACATGCATCCGGGGCCAAGCGGGCTTCGTCCCCCAAGCCCTTATCTTTCAACGGCGATTCAATTAAAATCGGCTGCCGCATCATCTCGTACACTTTGTCAATCGAAGTCGCGGCATTTTGAATATCGTTTACGGCCCATGTGAAAATGCGGGTTGGGGCGTCGAGCATCCATAGGTAGCCGCCGAATGCGACGAGTTGCCACAGCTCGAGATGCCCGTAAATTGTCAAAAGCCCGCCGACCAAAATCAGAAGCCACGGCAAAAGGGCGGCGCAGGTCTCCATTATCGGAAAGTATTTTACGCGAACGGCGGCGGCGTCCATGTTTGCGGAGTAGAACGCGTTGTTTACGTCGATGAATTTTTCGGTTTCGTGGGATTCTCTTGTGAAGGCTTTGACCACGCGGTTTCCGCCTATATTTTCGCCGCATGTCGAGTTCAAATTTGCGAACTGCTCGCGCACATTGCGAAAAGCGGGGCGCACACCGCGGGATTGCTTTACGGAGGCGTAGATGAGCAGCGGCGTTGTAAGCAACATCGCAAGCGTCAGCGGCGGCGAAATCGTTGCCATTACGATTACGGCGGCAATGTAGAGCAGGACGTGTTCGATTACCATATAGCTCACAAACGCAATAAAATGGCGGACGGCCTCGAGGTCGCCCGTCATGCGCGACATAATGTCGCCGACGCGGTTCTTGTCAAACCACGCAAAACTTTGCATATGTAATTTGTGATACAAATCGCGCCTCATATTAAACAGGATTTTTTGCGAGGTGTGTTCGTACAAAACAACGAAAAAATACCGCGAAACCGAACGAAACGCGGTTACGGCAATCATTATAAGCAAATATGTCGGCAGAAGGTCGTGTTGTTCTTCTTGGATTACATTCTGCACGATAAGGCCTGCGATTAGCGGGTTTATCAGCATTAATACGATGTTTACGCAGTTGACAAGCAGGCCGAAGGTCAACCGCCATTTGTACGTGGAAATGTAGCTCCATCCCCATTTTATTGCACGCAAGAAATCACGCCCCTTTCAACAAGTATATGCCATTACGAAAAAAATTTCAAAACAGAGTCGGCGAGTGTCACTCGCCGACTCTGTTTTGCGCAACGCGCTTTTTCAATCGGCAACACGCCACGGAGATTATCTTATCGGCTCCCGGCCGAAACTTAGGAGCGTATTTCGGTAACATAGGCAAAATCGGTTGAAAGCGAACTTTGGGGTAAATATAATATAAATACAGCAGGGTCGGTCGTTCCCTTTGGGGAAACTGCCCGCTGCGGCAACCTTGGGAGGTGAGTCCGTGAAAATAAATATTAACATCGACAAAACCTGCGCCGAAACAGAAATAACAATCAACTGTGCCGTTATGAGCGACGAACTGGAAAAGGTTATCGCCGGCCTTCGCGCCTTAGATTTCAAGCTGACCGGCACAAAAGACGGACAGACACACATACTGGATGCAAGCCAAATTTTGTATATCGACACCGTGGACAAAAAAACATTCCTTTACGCAAAGACGGCGGTGTATGAAACAAATTTGCGGCTCTATGAATTGGAAGAAAACCTGTCAATGAGCGATTTCTTCCGCGCAGGAAAATCCAGCATCATCAATTTCAATAAAATAAAATCGCTGAAATCGGACATTGACGGAAGGATTATTGTGGTAATGGAGAACAATGAAAGACTGATTGTTTCAAGGCAGTACGCAGAATTTATTAAAAATAAATTAGGGAGGGCTTGAGTTATGGACGAGAAAAAAAGCGCGTTCAAACTTTTTTACACTCATTTATCATCAACTTTCATTTCATCGGTGATGTCAATAGTTTTAGCAGGAATGTTGCTTGCAGATTCGGAAAATGTGCAAGGCGGGCTGTTCCGATTGGGCGAAGGTCTTGCCTATGAAGGAGTAATACAAATATTTTTATGGTCTTGTGTCATAAGCGGCTTGACCGTGGTTTTAACATCGGACATATGGTTTGGCAAGATAATGCTTTTGTGGCGTGCGGCGGTTTTGATGTTTTTGGCGGTGGCTGTAAGCGCCCTGTTTGCCCTTGTGTTTCGCTGGTTTCCAATAGATATGTGGGAAGCGTGGGCAACATTTTTAGCATTCTTCATTATAGGTTTTGGAGGCGGGCTTGCCGTCGCGGTTGCAAAAACAAAAATAGAGGACAGACGTTTCAATAAACTGCTGTCCGAATATAAATCCAAGAAAAAGGAGGGCTAAGTGTGAAAAATCAGCGAGAGGAATGCGGGCGACCAATTTTTAATGGTGATTTGTGCGCTCAGCGAATGACGAAAACAATGATTAGCATGAGTAAAATAGTGAAAAAATTTGGCTCACAAACCGTACTTTCAGAGGTGTCTTTTGAAGCCAAGCAAGGTGAAATTTTTGGGCTTTTGGGTCGTTCGGGTGCGGGTAAAACCACAATTATAAATATCTTAACCAACCAACTAAAACCCGATGGCGGCAGTCATAAAATCGGCGTAACTTCTTATGAAACAGGGCTTATGCTGGACGAAGACGGACTGTACGACAGGCTTTCGTGCCTTGATAATCTGCAAGTTTTTGCAACCATTTATGGTATTTCGGACAAAAATTCCAAAGACGCACTGGATAAAGTAGGGCTTGGAGAATCTGCAAACAAGGCGGTAAGCCACCTTTCAAAAGGTATGCGCCAGCGGCTGGCACTTGCCCGCGCTATTTTGCACAATCCAAAGGTACTGTTCCTTGACGAGCCAACAAGCGGACTTGACCCAAATACCGCACAAGGGATTCACCAACTTATCCAAGGATTGCAAAAGCAAGGAGCAACCATATTTTTAACAACTCACAACATGGACGAAGCAGTTAAGCTGTGTGACCACGTTCTGCTTCTGCACAAAGGAAAAATTGTAGAGCAAGGCGTACCAACGGAAATTTGCGAACGGCACGATGCTGTAAAAACCGTGCCGGATTTAGAAAAAGTATTTATCAAAATGACCGGGGAGGGTTTGTCATGAGAAGCGTACAGGCGATTTTTGTAAAGCAAGCAAAGGATATGACCAAGAACTTTGCGGTGCTGAGCATGTTCGTAATTTTTCCGCTCGTGGCATTTGCTATGACGCATTTTGTAGCGCGGGGTAATTATGATATTTCCGATACCATGTTTACCACCATGATGGCGAGTGTTTTTGCGGGCATGGCGTTGATTCAAGTCGCTTGCAGTGTTATTGCAGAGGACAGGGAAAAGAAAAGCATTCGCTTCTTGATAATCGCAGGGGTTAAGCCCTTGGCGTACTTGATGGGAATTGGCGGCGTAATCCTTATTGCAAGCCTTATTTCGTCACTTGCCTTTGCCTACATCGGCGGCTTCGCACAAGATGAATTTATAGCCTTTATGTTAGTAATGATGTCGGGGGCGATTGCGTCTGTAATCCTTGGCGCAACCATAGGCATTTATGCAAAAAATCGACAAGCCGCATCGGGATTGAGTATGCCTTTTGCTGTTGTGTTGGGGTTTGCGCCACTGGTGGCGCAGTTTAACGAGCGGGTGGAAAGTTTTGTCGGCTTTATTTACACACAGCAAATAAATGTTGTAGTAAACGACTTCTCCGCAGGGCTTGCACAGCCGCTTACTGTAATATGGCTCAACATTGCCGTGCTTGCTGTTTTGTTTGTGATTGCGTATGTAAAAAAGGGGTTAGGCGGGTAAACAGAAACAAAGATGCAACCCACAGTTAAAAATCTCCGCAATGCGGGATGCGACACTAAAACGACAACAAAATTACAACCGCGTAAATGCAGGTTACGCCGACGAGTGCGGCGGCGTTGAACAGCATTCCCATGTTTTTCCCGATGCTGTCGAGCAGGGTGATTAGGCGTTTGTCGGCGATTGGGGCGAGGAATGCCGCTACGCCGCGATAAACCAGCGACATGACGAAAATTTTTATAAGCGGAGCCGCGACAGCCAAGCAGAGGACGATAACAAGCGCGACCAAAACGCCGCTTCGCGCGGCTTGCGAGAAATGCACGACGGTGTCCACAGCGGCGGTGAAGGCGTCGCCGACGACCGGCACCGCGCCCGCGACGCTTCGCGATGTGCGAATCGCGGCGTTTGACATAATCGGCGCGGAAATGCGCTGGAGAGTCAGCAAAAACGCAAAGGTTGCCAAAATTCCCTTGAGTGACCACGAGGCGATTTTACGCAGGAATTCCGCGGGTTTTTCGAGTTTGTTGCCGTCGCTCCCATTAATTGAAAGTTGGCCGATTATATCAAGCGCGGCGCACATTAAAACCAACGGCACAAAAATGCTTGAAATATACCAACTTATCGCTTGAAGCCCCATGAAAAGCAGGGGATTTAGGCTTGCCGCGCCCGTAAAATTCCCGCCCATCGCCATCAGCCCGAACATCAGCGGAATCGCAGCCTGCATAATTCCGTCGGTCAGCCCAACCAGCCCGTTCAGAATCTCCACGGCGATATAAAACGACGCAATCGCGGGCAAAACCGCCATTAAATACGTTACATAGAACCCCGTTTCGCCCGCAGATTTAGAACGAAACGTCTCCGTCAAAACGCTCATTAACGCGCCAAGAATCGCGATAATTATAAGCTGGCGAATAAGCCCGCCGTGCGCCAAAAATTCCGCGAAGACTATTTCCGTTACGGCAGAAAAAATGCCGCCGAACGAAAGGTCCAATCTGCCGGAAATCGCGTCGCCGACAAGGTCGCTGAACGACGGCATTCCGGGCCTGTCCAAAATCCCGATTTCATATCGCTCGAGGCCGATTGCGTTTACAATTTCGTCGTGCAAATCGAGGTTAGAATCCAAGGGCGCGTTCATGGCAAAAGCCCCGTCACGACCCGCACGATATCAACAAGCACGGGCATCGCCATAACCAAAATAATCACACGTCCCGCAAGGTCAATCTTTGCCGCAATCGCACTTTCACCCGCGTCGCCCGCCACCGACGCACCAATTTCAACAATATAAGCCACGCCAATCACGCGAAGCGCAAGCGAAACATAGGCCTCAAGCCCTTCCGACATTTCCCCCAAATGCCGCACAAACCCAATCGTCTCCGCAAGCATCGGCAACACCATCAAAAAAATAATAACGCCCGTCGCAAGCGAAATCAAAACCGCAAGAGCCGAATTGTAATTTTTAATCAAAACGGCAAGCATCACGCCAATTATGCCGATTGCAACAATTTGAAAAATACCCATAGCGGCTACAATTCGAACATTTCGCGCAAATGCGTAAACAAATCCGCAATATGCCCGACAATCCAAAACAGAACAAGCACAATTCCCGCAATCGTAACCATCGTAGCCTGCTCGTCGCGCCCGCCGTTTTTGAGGACTTGATTCAGCACCGTGACTAAAATCCCTACCGCCGCGATTTGGAATAATAAAGAAATATCCATGGTTTTCTCGCTCCTCTTTTGTTTTTTTTCGGTTTTTGCAAAATCGAGTCGGCGAGTGTCACTCGCCGACTCATTTTTTTTGGGGCGGGAAGTTGCTCCCGGCTTCGAGGGAATGTGCCGACTTCCGACACATGTACCCGGTTTCCACTGCGCGCTTGGCGCGCGTTCTACCAAAGCACAACCGTAACAAGAAGTCCCCCCGCAATGCCCAAGCTGTGATACATTCGCTTGTTTTTGTCGGCGGCTTTTTGTAACGCAGTAGTTTTTTCGTCGATGTAGGCGACGGCGTAAGTGATGGCGTTTTTTTGCATTTCTTTGTCGAGATAGCCGAGGGTTTTGCCGAAATCTTCAAGAACGAGCCTGTCCTCGGAGGCCAGGAATGTGCTGTTGCGCGCGGCATCCAGTGCTGTGAGCCACAGTTGGTATGCGGTTTCGCCTTCGCCTTGTGCGAGGAGGTTTGAGAAATTTTCAAAAATTTCGCCGACTCCGCCGTCCGTGCGTTTTGCTATATTTTTGCAGGCTTCCGCGAGGGTCGAGCGCATAAAATCTATTTCCGACGAAAGAATTAGCAGGGCTTTTTTGAATTCCGCCAAATCCCGCACGCGGAAATTTTCTTTTGCCGAAAAATAGAACCCAAGCCCAACCGAACCCACCATAATCAAGCCCGCACCGATAATATTACCCCACATGCTTGCCTCCGTTTCTACCTCTTCGAGCCTACACGTCCGTCTCGAAGCCGGATTTTTGGCACCGTTTACACATTTTCGCTCTTTGCCTGCTCGTCTCGAAGCCGGATTTCTTCTCCATCGCTTCCGTAAACGCCCGCCACTTTCCCCGGCGCGTCAAGCACAACAAATCGTTCAAAAATCTTTCGCCCCATAACGCTTGAAAGCGCGGGGTTTGCCATAACGTCGGCGAAATCGCGTCCGTGCGCGGTACAAAGGAGCTTTACGCCCGCGTTTAACGCCGCGTCAACCGCGCGCGCGTCCTCCTCGCCGCCAAGCTCGTCGGCGGCGATAACGTCGGGCGACATCCCGCGAAGAAGCATGAAAATCGCCGTAGCCTTGGGGCATCCGTCCAAAACATCGGTGCGCATACCAACATCGTTTTGTGTGACGCCGCGAAAACATCCCGCAATTTCAGACCGTTCGTCCGCCAAGCCCACGGTCAATCCGCCGTCGGAAATTTGCCGCACGATATCGCGCAAAAGCGTGGTTTTTCCAAAACCCGGCGGCGACACGATAATCGTATTTTGCAACCGACTGCCCGTTAGTGCTGTGTTTGTCTCAAAGTCGGAAACCGTTATGTGCGGAAGCACTTCGTCCGCGCATCCAAAAACATTGCGCGCGATTCGAATATTAAGTGCGGAAATATGCCGCCACGCGCGAACGTCCCCATTTTCCATAACAACTTGTCCCGCAACGCCGACGCGATGTCCGCCGGGAAGGCTGATATATCCCGCCGAAAGCTCTGCCTCGAACGCATAAAACGAATATTGGCTGACGCGCTCCATCGTTTCCCGAATATCCTCGGCGGTGGCATTTTCAAGAAAAATCTCGCGTCCGCCGCCGCGCAAAATAATCGGCTTGTCCGCCCGCAGTCGGATTTCGGAAATTTCGAAATCATGCCCCTCAATCCGCCGCGCAACCGCCGCCCCCAAGAACGAAAAAACATCATGTCCCATGCCGTAATCCCCCATAATCTTTGAGGTATCTTTGAGGTATCTTAGAAAAATATATGACAAGCCCTCGGAGGTTATTCCGATAAAACAGAACGCGCGAATCCAAGCACGATTAATCAAGCGAAAAAATTTTTCGTACGATAAAATATAAAAAAAGAAAATACAGAAAAGGAAAATACACAAAAAGGCGGTGGCGCAAATGGATTCGATTTTTCGGTCGCTTGAAATCATCGAAGCGCGGATTGCGGAAAAGCTGACGGTTTCGGCAATTGCAGACAGTGTGCATTTTTCCAAATTCCACTACCAGCGGCTTTTTCGTGAAATTGTCGGCGAGAGCGTTATGGCTTATGTAATGAAGCGAAAGCACGCCCTTGCGGGCGAAATGTTGCGTGAAACGGATACGGCGGTGCTTGATGTCGCCCTGGCGTTCGGCTTCGATTCGCACGAGGGATTTACGCGAAGTTTCAAGGCGCGAATGGGCGCGACACCGTCGGATTACAGAAAAAAAGGAGGAAATCTTATGAAATCGAAGGGCGAAATTGTACGGGAGCTTGAGGGGTTTATCGCGGCGGCGCGGGAAACGGCGGAAGCCGCACGGCACGAGGCGTCGCAAGGTGCGGAGCATGCGGATTATTTGCGGCTTATGGCGGAAAAAACGGACGCTTTGGCGGGCCGTGTGTCGGGCGTTTTGGACGGTACGGCCAACTTCTCCGTTACGAATCGTCTCGAGTTTGCGGCAAGCGTCGGCTCCGCCGCGTTTAGCACGAATCTGATGGCGTTAAACGTCGCTCTTGCGATGCATCGCGCCAAAATCGCGCCGACATCGGCGCAGAAAAATTTGTGCGACAGATACTACAAACTTGCAGAAACCGCGCAATTTAAGGCGGAAAAGGCGCGGGAATTTTTCGCCGAGCTTGCCGCGCTTATTTTCGCCGACATGCGCAAAACCGCCGCCGAAAAAATTGCCGCATCAGCGCAACAGGGCAAAATCACGGCATCCGCAATTGTCGGGCATGAAAATGTGCGATTCGAAGTGGGAAATTTCGTCGCGCGTCTGGAGGAATTGTCACTGCGCGACTCAACGGCTTACCATTACGATGACGCATTGTTTCAATTGGATATAATAAAATTCGCGTTTGAAACGGACTTGGCGGGCGCGGAAGAGGAAGGCGAAATGCTTGCGGCAATGGCGAAATTCCGCCAAACCCTTGCCGACGCAGTCGATTTTTTCCGCACGATTCCAACCCCCGAACCCGACAAGGCTCCCCAAAACACCTTGGAGAACCGGCTTCTTAATGCGGCCTTTCAGGGGAATATTTTGCTTTTTTACACGCGCGGCGAAGTCGAAAAATCCGGCAAACCAGCCTCAAACTTCGACTCAATCGTCGCCGAAATCAACACCTACATCCAAACCATTTACGACACAGACAAAATCAACACATTTTTCAAAACCGCACACAATCCCGCAAAAAATTCACCGATTCTTTCCGCCGCAGAAAATCTGCAAAAAGCCTCCGCCGCCCTGCGTGCGCATGGCGGCTCCTTCGCCGTCCTCGCCGACGAATTTGAAAATCTAGCGGGACGCGTCCGGGAGATTTCCCCCGAATAGGACACGGCAATAAAGAATCTGCTTTTACAGAACGACAAACACAATTAGCACTTGGGTCTACGCCGTTTATACCGCAAACAGCATCCGCCGCGCTTCGTATGCGAAGCGCGGCGGATGCTGTGACTATGCTTACGTTGACGGCGACGGAGAAGTCACGCCGGCCGACGCTTCTCTTATCAAACACGTCCTCGTTTTTTCTTTCGTTGTGACGCTCCACGGTGGTAAAACTTTTCGTCTGATACGCCTTATTTCTTACAACGGTTTTGTGCATAATCGGTTGACCTCCTTAAAATTTTTGGCGGTAAATTTTCTTTACCTGATTCAGAAAAAAAT
>JGI24703J35330_11748062_pt1 | contig 10286 bp, 7 predicted proteins | sample TergutNt197P1_FD_35330 | JGI IMG/M metagenome (IMG submission 35330) | reverse complement strand
CCACAACCCTTAATCGCTAAAATACCCGCCGCAGCATCCTCAATACCAACACATTCCTCAGGTAGCAAATCAATAGCCTGCGCCGCCTTAATAAATACCTCTGGATCAGGTTTAGAATTAACAACAGTCGCAGCATCAACAATATGATCAAAATAATGCTCAATTTTAAGCAACTTACTGACCAGTAACGCATTTTTTGACGCTGATGCCATGGCAATCTTATAATTTTTTTGCTTCAACAATTTTAACAAGTCCTCAATTCCTGGTAGAAGATCAGCAGGAGTAATTTGCCCAATTTGCAAAACATATGCATCATTTTTTTTATTTGCCAGAAATTCAATCTCATCAGTCGTAAACTTGCCTAGCGCATTTCCCTTCTTTAAAATTTCAATTAAAGAAGAAATCCTGCTAATACCTTTGAGTTTTTCATTAAACTCCCGATTAATTTCAATGCCAATCTCAAGTGCTAAATCCCTCCATGCCAAATAATGAAACTCAGCTGTATCCGTAATAACCCCATCTAAATCAAAAATAACCCCTTTTACATCCTTAAGCAACATAAACATTCACTCCTCACACCTAAAATTTGACACAGGTAGCCTTTTAAACTAAGCGAAACCTGTGCCAAAAATAAGCAATTATAATCGTGTATCCCACATTCCAAGAAACGGATCTATCGGATTTTTACCCTTAAACTCAGAATTTCCTGTCAACTTGCAAACAAGCGCATCAAGAGTCACTTCATTTGAAGCATACGTATTAATAAACGTCTTCACACGGGGAACATCAATCAAATGATACGGATTTTCCAAAGACACAAATACCGTCGGGATACTTTCCATATAAATCGGCACATTAGTTCCCATCGGAATCGCCCACTCAATCCTTACCGTCGTTTGATTACTTTTCGTCGCAAAATTAGCCACATGAAGCAATAAATCGTAGTGATCTTCAATCGAAGCAACCGATTGCATCATCCCTTCAAACCCTGGCTTAGGCTCGAAAATTTCGACAATAAAACCTTCCTCTTTCAGCTTCTCGGCTAATGAATTTGCAGCACCAACGCGAACTGTATATGCAAAACCTTCGCTGGCTTCGTGAGGATATATGAGAATCCTTTTATACCTGTCTGGAGTGATAGGCATTACTCCCGCTTCTTCCTTTACTAGCGTAATAGCGCAATCCGCACATTCTTTTGCCCATGCTTCGTGGCTTTTTAGCATATCTTCAAGATTAACTTCTGGCATAAGCGTTCCGTCTTTTTGCTTTTCATGAAGTTTTAGCGCAGCTTTCATACCAAGGATTTTACTTAGTGCATCATGAAGACGCTCCTGGGTAATAATACCATCCTCAATTCCTTTTCTCATGTACTCAAAATCTTCATCCATATCTTTTGCAAATAAGAACATATCACAGCCCGCTGCAATCGATAAAGGAACAGATTTAGAACGGTGCATCGGAATAGTCATCCCTGCCATTGTCGTTGCATCAGTTACAACTAAACCATTAAAACCTAGCTGTTCTTTAAGTAATGTCGTCGTAATCTCATCAGCAAGCGTTGCTGGCAGAATATCTTCATCCTTAATTCCTGGCTTTAACTTTCTTGAATATTCAGGCATTGAAATATGACCAATCATAATCGACATTGCACCAGCATCAATACTTGCCCTATAAACCTCACCAAACGTTTCATCCCACGTTTTAACATCCATGCTATTAATCGAAGTCACCAAATGCTGATCTCGCTCATCAACTCCGTCACCCGGGAAATGCTTAATTGAAGCAGCAACCCCTTCTTTTTGCAAAGCTTCAACATAATTAACACCCATACGCTTAACACGCTCTGGATTACTTCCGAAAGTTCTAACATTAGTAATCGGATTTCGCCAATTATAATCAATATCAATTACCGGAGCAAATGACCAGTTACACCCAACAGCATAACCTTCCTTTCCACAAACAGTACCGAGATTTGAGGCCATCTCATCATTATCCGTTGCACCAACAGCCATCATCGAACCAAGACTCGTTCCTTCCTCAATAATACCAACGCCACCACGCTCTAAATTCGCAGCAATTAACATCGGGATATCACTATTTGCTTGCAAAATACTATTCGTTTTAATCGTTTCCTCATAAGACATCGGGCGACACATAACGCCACCCACCTTGTCATTTTTGGCAAGCTTCGTCAAATAATCCTCATCAGAAGAATAAGCAATTAAACAAAATAACTGGGCAACCTTTTCTTCGTCAGTCATCTTCCCGATCGTTTCATCAACCCACGAAACATCAGCATCTGATAAATAAAATGGTTTTAATTTTAAGTGAGATAAGTCCAAATTCATCATTCATTTTCTCCTTTTTCCGGCAGTATCAACTGTGCCGTTTCATTTTTTATCGCATTAATAATATCCATTGACGAAGTAGCCCGAGTATCTAGAATAATTCCACTCGCAAAAGGAATATCAACATGGTGAGAATCACTTCCCGCTTGCATTGGTAAATTGTGCTCTTTTGCAAATTCTAGCGCTAAAACGTTCGTTTCATCAGGATCAGCAGCATTATAAACTTCTATCGCATCAACATACTGCGCATCAACCGGCCCTACTTGCTTAATATAACCACGATTGCGATAAGGATGGGCTTGTGTAATAAAACCACCATTACTTCTAATGAGTTCACTATAATCTGCTAAATCCAATGTATGCATATACGGATTTTTAAGTAAGAAGTCTGGCTCTAATCCGTAAGTTAGAAGATCAGTTCCTGTACCTTTAACCATAAATTCCCAACCAAAGAAGACATCAAAACCTATTTTATCCCCTTCTTCTTTGGCTGCATTATAACCCGCTACAACAAATTTCATCGCCTCTTCCCAGTCAAATGCCGTATTTTCCCAGTCAAATTTAACAAAACATGTTGAACTACTATTAATAAAATGATCTGTAACTATCATTCCTTGATAACCACGCTCTTTGTAAAGATGTACTTGCTCTACTGCCGTTGCAACACCACACATACTGCTTTCTGCAGTGTGAACATGAATTTCATACTTGTATGACATTTATTACTCCACTCCTCAATTGTTAATTTAATGCTTGCTGTCTATCAAATGCTGCCTGTACAGCATCTAAGAACTCATCAAGCCCTAATCTATCGAATTCAGAGACAAAATTATTCCAATCTGAATCATCAAATGGATCCCAACTTCCAGCTACAAAGTTTGCGATTGCTTGCAAGACGAAAGCATCAATATCCGCACGTGGGCCTGCTGTTGCATCAAGTTCATCCATTGTAAATACTAAGTTTGCGATTAGCTGATCAGGAATCGTTCCTGTTTCTTCTAGTAACATTACAGATGTTGCATTAATAAATGTTGAGTTTCTAGGGTTTCCATCCCAAGCAATACCTGTTGCTACTCTTGGATCTAAGATAAATGGTGATTGTTGGAACATATTGTAATTTTGACCTGGTTGTGCCCAAACGTTTTCAATTACGTGCCATAATGCTGGTATTCCCCAAGGTGTCATCATTCCTGGCTCTGCATCATCCCAGTGAATTCCACGTGCACCATATCGTGTAATCATTGCTGCTTCTTGAGACATAAATAAATCTAGAACACGAAATACTACCTCAGGATGTTCTGCTGCGGTCGTGATAATTCCGTTAGCTGTTGCTGTTGGTGAGTTTATGGTTATATAATTAGCACCATTTGGACCTGTTAATGCCGGCATTGCCACAAATCTATCCATTATTTCATATACATCTGTTACCATAACTTGATCTCGACCTAATGCTTCAAATACTCCTAAAATGTCATCCTCACTCGTTGCGATTTGTCTTAATGTGTTTTGATCTTGAGTAAACGCGCCTGCATCAAATAACCCTTCGTCATGTAATTCTCTTAAAAATTGCATCGCATCACGCCACTCATCTTGAATAGGCGCAAAGATTACTTCATCATTACGAACTAGCATTCTAGAAAAATTTGTCTGGTTGTAGATAAAGGCATTAATAATAAAATCATAACCATAACTCATATTAAGTCTTGCGCCAGTAAACGGAATGGCATTTGGATCACGATCACGAAACGCACGGAGTACATCTCTAAATTCCTCAGTTGTATGTGGCATGTCTAGTCCTAATTCATCAAGCCATCCTTGGTTAATCCACATTTTATGCGGAAGCATATTCGTTCTTGAAGCACTAAATGACGGGAATGAATAAATATTTCCATCAGCTGAAGTCATCCACGTTTTAATTGGGAATCCATGTTCATAATACGCCATATCAAAGGCGATATTTAAATAATATCCCCATTCATCAATCATATCGTTCAGTGGCAAGATCATACCTTCGTTATACCATCTTGGAGCAAATGATGGTAAGAAAATGGTATCAGGCCCTGTTGCCATATTTCTTGATAAGAAGGCATCTGGTAAATTACTGGCATCATTTGTACTTAATGCTAGTAAAATTCGCTCATGCATTTGCTCTTGTGGGAATTCGATAAATTCGATATTTACACCACTTCTCTCTTCAACCCAGCGAATTAAATAATTCGTATTCCAATCTGCGATAAATGGTGTTGTCATTACACCAAGTGTTATCGTGATATCAGTACCTTCTGGAACAATCGGAAACTCACCAGCAGGTGTAGGCATAATTCTATCAGCTGATGGCCCTTCAGTTTGACCATTATTTCCACATGCTACTAAAGCAACACATAACACAAGTAAACTTGCAATCATAAAAACTGTCTTTTTCATAAAATTATTCATCCTTTCTGTTTCATTTTTAACATTTTTAACTCGTTACAATTAGGCTACCCTTTTACGGAACCAATCATAACACCTTGAACAAAAAACTTCTGTAAAAACGGGAATACAATCCAAATTGGCAAGCAAGCAACAATGATCGCTGCGAACCTAATAACATGAACAAGATTCAAATCCATATTACCTGTTGCACCTTCAAGCATTTCTGGCGTAATAGTGTTTGCGATTAAAATATCTTGTAAAACAATTTGGAGTGGGAATAAATTTGAATCAGTTAAATATAAGAATGCATTAAAGAATTGATTCCAATGACCGACTGCATAAAACAGTGCTAGTACAACAAGAACTGGTTTTGATAATGGCAAGGCGACTTTTAAGAAGAAACTAAAATCACTACAGCCATCAATCTTGGCAGCTTCAAGTAATTCGTTTGGAATGTTTCTATTAAAAAATGTCCGACAAATCGCTAAGTTAAAAACACTGATTGCACTTGGTAATACCATCGCCCATCTAGTATTTAATACTCCTAAATTCATCATCAAAATATAATTAGGAATCATACCCCCATTAAAAATCATCGTAAAGGCAAATAACATCATAATTTTATTTTTGCCTGGCAAATCTGACCTTGATAACGGATATGCTGCAAGAACTGTCAAAATCATATTAATACTCGTACCGAGCAATGTGTAAATTATCGTGTTTATATAACCCGTTAAAATTCGCTCATTACTAAGCACGGACCTAAAGCCTTCAAAAGATATACCAAATACAAAATTTCCTGCTTCATTTCTTATCATTGGAAAAAATGTTACTGCTGAGGCTGCTACTGCACTACTTTCTGATAAAGCATTAGCGAATAAATAAAGAATCGGAAATAGCATCACAAGCAAAATGATGAATAAAAATGCATTATTTATCGCATAAAACTTCTTATCCTTTTTCGTTACCGCTCGGTCTACTGGCAGCCCGATAAAATGTTTACTTCTTTTTGCTGGTTTTTTTAACTCTTTTGCACTTTCCATCGTTTTGCCTCCTCTAAAACAGACCCGAACCACTCACTTTTTTAGCTATATAATTAGCCGAAACTATGAGGATTAAGTTAATAATTGAATTAAATAAATTTATTGCAGTTGCCGAGCCAAAATCCGGAACCCCCGTTAAACCGACCCTGTAAACATAAGTCGAAATAATTTCTGAGGCTGTAATGTTTAGATCAGTTTGCATTAAAAACACACGCTCGAAACCAACACTCATAACTTGACCCATGCTAATAATGATATTTATAACAAATACAGGTAAGATCGTTGGGAAATCAACAAATAAAATTCGCTGAAACCTACTAGAACCATCCACTACAGCAGCTTCATGAAGCGTTGGATCAACTGATGATAATGCTGCAAAATAAATTATCGAACTCCATCCTACCCGTTGCCAAACTCTTGACCAAACAAGTAAGTGTGGAAAAGCTGAGGCTGAGGCGAATGGATCTGAGAAACTCGTACCAAACATTTGATTAATATTAGCAAGCAAACCAATATGAGGATGAAGCATTTGCCTTAAAATACCAACCATAACAACCGTTGAAATAAAATGCGGCATATATGTCAAAATTTGAATATTGTGCTTATACAATTTATTTCTAACCGAATTTAGTGATAAAGCTAAAATTATCGGTAACGGAATTGCTGCAAGAATTGAATATGCTGAAATAACTAAAGTATTTCGAAGAACTGGCCAAAACATATGCGAGTTAATAAAATCTTGAAAATGACTTAACCCTACCCACTCGCTTCCCCAAATACCTGCACGTGCAGAGAAATCTCGAAAAGCAATTTGTGCCCCAAGCATTGGATAGTAATTAAATATCAACAAATATACAACAGGCAAAATGAGCATAACGTATAATTGCCAATATTTTTTTAAATTTGAAACATGATTCCTTTTACCAATGACGTTCATTTTTCTCCTCCTCTTGATAAATTATTCGTACCGCAAACTAATCTTCACCTCCTGATGATAGCACTATTATAACACTTCGAAAACCATTTCCATATGGAATATATTTTAATGATTATGGAGAATATTATTAATTTTCATGCCGCACGCAATTTTGCCCAAGAAAAAAGGTCGCAACATAAGCGACCGATATAACTATAAAACCTCTTTAAATGGCAATCTGAGCACGACTTTCGTACCAGCATTCACTTTACTCAATATGTTAATCCCGTAACCATCCCCATATGCCACCACAATTCTTTTGTGAATATTTTGCAAGCTTATTCCGCCGATCTTCCCATAAAAGCTATCACTATCTTCTTTCAACCCTTTGCAAATCCCATCAAGCAAAGCCTCGTCAATACCTACTCCATTATCTTTTATTTCGATAACGGCATCGCCCTTTTCGATAAAGACATTCACGTTTAATACGGCTTGTCTTTGTAAGCTTCCAAATGCGTGTATAAAAACATTCTCAACAAGTGGCTGCAGTAGTAATTTCGGTATTTGAAAGTCTAGCAATCTATCATCTAAGTCAAATTGTAGTAAAACTTCATCATCAGTGATTAAATTTTTCACGTCGACATAATTTTTTATGATTTCAAGTTCGTCAAATAAGCTAACTGATACATCTTGTGATGTTGCATATTGCAAGATGTGTGCAACCCCTTCTACTAATTCTTCGATTTGTTTATACTGTTGTTTGTTTGTCAAGACTTTAATGCTGATTAAGGAGTTGTACAGGAAATGATGGTTAATTTGTGTTCTAAGAATCCATAGTTGGGTTTCTTTGTGTCTAAGTTCTAGTTGATGGAGATTTTGTTGTTGCTGTAAATTTTTATTGCTATAATCATCAACTCTGATTAGCATTAGGTTAATTTGCATTACTAGCTGATCAACATGTGCTATTCCGGTAGGATTTATCTGCATATTTTTATAGTTATAACCAAGTCCACTCGTTTCTTCTACGACTTGTGCTATTGGCCTCACTATCATTTTGCTAATGAATGTTGATAAAAATAAAAGCATTATAACTGAAAATGCCGCCAAGCTTAAGAAGCTCATTACTGCTGCTAATTGGTGCTGATTAAATGTGCTATTTGACAGACTAACAATAACTCCAAGCTGATTTGGTATTATTTCTTCTTCTAAATTATATTCATTCACCAGCTGCTTTCTTAGATGCTGTATTAGGATACCGTTAAGCTCTCTACTTGAGGATGCTAGCACTTGATTCAAATCGTGAAAATGAATTGAAATTCCCAGGTTATCTTCAAATATATTGACTGCATTTGATATTGTATTTATGTTTTTTACAGCAATCACATTTCCCACTTGGTTAGCAATGCCAGTCGGCGTTACGCTAAAAATAGGCGAAATAGTATAAATGTAACTCACTTCGTCAAATATTATAATTTGATTAACAGGGTCATTGATCCCCCTTGCTTCAACTGAGGCAATTATTTCGGCACGGAGTCTATGATCAATGTTAAATTGTGTGCTCGAAAAGTCTTGCCATGACCCAGTGATATTTTGTATCAATAAATACTCAATGCCTGTCTGTTGAATTGTCGCACTTGTTCTTGTTCTAATTTGTTCATACCCTGTGAGGTAACGTCTACCAGCATGTCTAATTTGCGCATATTCTATTACAACATTATCACGTGCTAAGTATGTTACTGCATCATTTATTCTGCCAATGGTGTTTTTGCTGTTAGAAATGCTATACTGCATAACGATATTTGTATTAGATCGATGGATTTGTCTAATTTGGTTTATTAGGATGTTTGAGAAAAAAACTTGTCCAATTAGTAATATCACGGTGAATAATACGACTATTTTGAAAAAATATTTTACTGTGAATTTGCGCTTAAAAAAGATACTCATACATTTTTCCCAGTGTTATTTCTATACTCTGTTGGGGTGCATCCGAATGAATTTTTAAATACACGGCAAAAATAGAAATAGTCGTCATAACCGATATCCAAGGATATGTTTTTAACAAGTTCATCAGTCGTTGTTAGCATCTTTGCCGCAAGATCCATTCTCTTTCGGGTTAGATATGTCGAGAATGTTGTGTTAAGGTTTTTTGAAAACATGGAGCAGATGCTACTTACGCTAATATTGAATTTGTCTGATAGTTTTTGCAGGGTATGTTTTTTGCTTAAGTCTTTGTTAATGTACATTAGTATGTCGTTTAATTCATCAGATGTGCTTTCTTGTATTTGGTAGGGAAATCTGCTTGCTAGTCGTGTGTGGAGTCGTAAAAGTAAGTCATTATAGGCGTCTTTTTTTAGTGATTTTGTTAAGTAATCAAACCCTCCCTCTAAAAAGAATTGTCTTACTCCTTCAAATTCATCGAATGCGCTAAGCGCGACAAATTCTGATTCGACGCCTTGATCTTTTAGTTTAAACATGAGTTCTATTCCGTTCATCAATGGCATTTGTATGTCCGTGATAACAGCGTGAGGACGTTTGTCTAAAATTTCGTGATATGCAATATTTGGGCAAGTAGATGTTCCAAAAATTTTCAGGTTGTAATCTTCCCACATTATTGTGTTTTGTAACATTTCTAAGACTAGTGGTGAGTCGTCGACTAAATAAACGTTAAACATGGCAATGCTCCTTTCGTTGGCGAACTTTCATTGCAATCGCTTTACTTTTTTTGTTCTTAACTTCTATTATACACTACCCGCCAGTAAATTGCAAGATTTTTTTATTTTTTGTGCACGATAAAAAAGGTCAAAATGATAGACAGTAGATTTCATTGTTCCATTGGCTTTAAATCGATTTTACCCAATTATTCAGTGAAATAGTTGCAAAATTTATCAACGATCACTCTATATAATCTACACTTCAAGTCCATAAAAAGCCCACTGATAAAAAATCAAAAAAGAAGCAGCTTTGTTGAACTCATGGAAATTTTTTCTGAGAACTAGGAATAAACATAGTGAAGTTTTGATTATCTTTTTCTTGCACGCACCATTAATCACAGAAGCATTAACTAGATATTTTGTCTCTTACCGTAAAACGCCACATCCTTCTTTCTGGAAATCTCCAGTTTTCAAGATGTGGCGTTTCTTTTACTGTTATATTTTATTAACATTTAATACCATCGCAACGATGGCAAGTGCATCCATGTTTTCCAAAATGATAGCACAAATAATACTAGCGTAGTTAATATGAGGATGATTTATAAAATTAGCTTCAATCAATTTTTGAACCTCTGATATTCTATAAGACTAGGATTGCCATTACTAAATTTGCTAAAATCAGCTGTAAATTTAAACGCAACTCTTCATCCTACTCAAACTTTTCGATTGGCATTTTTCTTCTTGTAGCGGTGGCTTCCTTAGAGTGCAGTTGTTGGTTTTTGACGAATTTTTATGTGCACATCCCTTAATCAATGCGCTGATTTTTTCAACCCCCGTATCCCTATCCAATAAAACACAACAGATGTTCCCACGAGATAGAAGGTGGAAATAATAAAATTCGTTTCAAATGTTC
>JGI24703J35330_11748063_pt1 | contig 10297 bp, 8 predicted proteins | sample TergutNt197P1_FD_35330 | JGI IMG/M metagenome (IMG submission 35330) | reverse complement strand
GTAAAAGTCTATTCAAACAATTAGAGATTCCGCCTGTTCCATGCCAGTATATACTTCATTAATGAACTTCATTATCAAAAATCAGGAAATTTTTCATACAAACTGATCTATATACAATATTCATACAAGGTATAAGCATCATTTTCATAGACCAAATGTCTTGTTTTCAAAAAAGTAATTCTATGCTGGCATAAAAATATTTAACATTTTACCACCTAGTGCGACAATCCTTAAGAATGACAAGGCAAAATTTACAGCAGCCTTAAGAAAATACCTACATACACACTCTTTTTACTCTGTATATGAATTTTTTATGTGAAGATGATATATAATATTTTAAAACATGTTTGTATATTTGTGTATGTACGACTTGTTCCACATCCTACTGTATTTATGACACAGTTATGAATCAATGTAATGTAATGTATGTATAAGGCATCAAATCCTTCTGAAATGTCAATGCGGTTCTTCAAACTATACAGTACATTTCAGAGGAAAACAATCTTCATGCCTCAGAGATTTTAATAACTTACAACATTATCACCCTTCTTTCATCTTACTAACAGGCTGAAACAAGGAAGAACAATGGGACTAAACTGTGCATGTTCAACAAAACAGCAAATACCATTCTCAGACACACGTATCTGAACCTCACTGGAAAGGAAACAAAAATGGCAGAGTGTACAGTGTAGAAAAATGGCGTATTTTATGTGACTCACTCTCACGCCTGCCCCACAGTCCAGTAGTTAGTGTACCAGTCTACTGTTCAGGAAGTTCTGGGTTTCATTCCTACTTCTATCACTAGTTTTGAAGTTAAAAAAATAAATAAATAATCAGACAGCATGATGACAAAAATTCCAGTAAAAAAAAGAGTACAGCAAACCACCAAACTGTCATGTTTATCACATATACCTAAAAAATGGAAAATGTCAAACACAATATTGGTAGGAGATGAAAATTGTTACAGTGTGACAAAACATTTACCAATTATTAATTTTCCAGCATCATAACTTGACAGTACAAACCTGCACAGTTGAGAGGGGTGGAAGAGATGATTCTGATCCACTTGAACTCAGACAACGGTGATCGGCATCCAGTGTCATCTCCAAGTGTCTTTCCAGTGCCTGGGAGCAAACATCAGCCAATGGCGACTTTCGATTCAAGCTGTGCAATCAGACAAAATGCATCTTTTTTAAAAAAGTCACGGATATTTTAAAAACAAATTGTAAACAAATTTCATACTAATTTCACCGGGTCTTTTAAACAGCCTATTTTGTATGCGTGTGAAACTTGGACTCTCACCCTAAGGGAAGACACACACTGACAGTGTTTGAGCACAGAGAACAAAAAATAAGTCAGCCTAAGGGAGAGGAAGAAAAGAATGCAGGAAAAAAGAACATAACAAGTAGCTTCAAATTGTGCATTCTTCATCTAACATTATTTCAGCGGCCAAATCAAGGACGACAAAGTAAATGGGGTACACAGCATACATAAGAAAAACATGTTAGGCAGGAAATGTGGATTGAAGAAACTAATTTGTAGTCCTAGATTTGCATGAGAAGATGGACCTTAATGAAAGAGGGTGCAAAAATGTGGTCTGGCTTCATCCACCTCAGGACAGGGTCCAGTGATGGACTTTCTTGAACACGTAGATAAACTTGTGTTAAGTGACACCATGTTGCTGGATGAGTAGTTCCTCATGTTTCCACAGACCATGGTGCCTTCAAAATGTCAGTATCTACTTGCTCAGTGACACAGTATCACAGCCCAGAATGCCCGAATCCTCAACTACATCGTCATGATAACCTCAAATCTCACATCACGATAAACCTTCAGGTTGCATAAAACGCAGATGATTTACTGACTAGGTGACGAAATAATGGATTCTCAAGGATATGTATATGTCACCATGAAATAATTGAGTTAATTATACAATTCAGGTTAAAAAACTGCATGGGAAAACATTTTTCTGAAGACCTAGATGTAAGTTGGAGATTAATGTTCATTTAACTAGGAGTCAAAGAAATTCCTTTATTATATTATTCCTAGTTACTGAGTGGGAATAAACTGGATGCCTACCGTTCTTACTGAACAACTTTCAATACACATATGGTTGCGTACCTGCTATATGCAGAATCTCCACTAATCTTACTCCCAACAGAACGTTGATTAATATGACTATCTTGTGAAGTAAGTTCATCTTCTACATGACTAATCACTGCACTATTCTCACTGAGTTCAGGAAGTTTCTTTGCCCTGTATTTCACACTCAATTCTTCAGAATTATCAGGGCCTGAAGGTGTGGGATCAAGAATGGACAAGGAACAAGAGGATCTAGGATGTAGTGGACTAGAAACATCTTCCACCTCAGCGTCATGTAAAAGATTATAATCTGCATCATCTATTTGCAGATAAACCTCATCTTTTGCTACAGGTCCTGGGTGGTACAGAGATACTGACTGCTGTAAAGCAAGTGCTGCATTTTCAAGCTTCTTTCTGTATTTTTTACTCCGGTTAGTATTGCGGTTAACCATATTTATGTCAAAGTCAAAGTTAAAATCAAAGTTTGGAATAGAACAAAGACTAAGATTACTGAGGCTGATAGTCAAATCTGTGTTATTATTAACATTATCATTGTTTTCATCATATTCTGAAGCAAGCGAGGAAAGAGAGATGTTATGTGGTGAAGGCAGTGAACTAGGATTATGGCCTGAAATAATCAGATCATCAAAATCACATGAATGATAGTCAAGTGCTGACTTGATCACCGTCAATGGAACATCTGTTTGGGATTTGGTAGGGGAATATTTAGTAAATGCAGAGGTGGGAGACGTGCGCAATTCATTTGGTGCTGTGGAAATTGGAGAAACTACAGCAGGCTGAATAGACTGATCTGAATAAACTCGTGTTTGTTGTAGCAGTAGCGGTTGTTGTTGCTGCTGTTGTTGATGTTGCTGCTGCTGCTTTTGCTGTTCATTTTCTTTCTCTAATTTCTTTGGACACTCTCCATGAGATAAAAGTTCCATCATCTGACGCTCAGCCGAAACATAAGGATCGTAAGTTTCGTCAACAATAACACTGAAAAAAAAATTTAAAGAAACTTTAGTCATCAATTACAAATTCTAAACTTCACCTTATATGAATTACAAATAATTAAAATACTTTACACATGCATTTCAACCCTTCCATGCAAATATAAACAAAAAAATGTTTTTTCTCAACTCTTAAATACCACCTTATTACAATAATGAACCATTCTTTCCCATACTTTTATACACCATTACTTTGCACAAATACAAAAAATACCATACAAACTGATTTCAACCAAGATGGAAATTCCCCATCACATTCCTCACTGAGAATGTAAAATACATAACAATAACTCTGTGTTAACCTTTTAAAAACCAACACAAGTACACAATCAAGATAAATGTATTGTTTGCACTTCATTAGATGGAGAACATATTCAAACTGCAATGTATCCAATTTAATGCCTACTCTGGTGATAATATTATGCATATATATACCATTTATTAAGTGAACTACCAGAGTATGTGGAGGCACAGGTGGTTGAGGCATTGTGCTACAAGCCGGAAGGTCGCAGGGCCCATTCCTGATGGGATCACTGGGATTTTTCATTGACTTCATCCTTCCAGCCATGCTATGCTCTGAACCTGGAGTGGACTCAGCGTCTAACACAACTGAGTACCAGGAGTATCTCCTGAGTGGTAAAGGTGACCAGCGTGTAAGGCTAACAACCTTTCCACCCTCATGTGCCAACTGTCTAGAAATTTTGGGAGCCTCAACCTCCTACAAGCCCTCAGTCTGTCCTGGCCTGTAATGGGATAGCTTTTTCTTTAAGTCAATTAACACTCACTGTTGTAACTGTACCAATTGCTCTTTACATTGCCTTCCTTTTGTTGTAACCCTTTGTCAGAAACAAGTGTAAGCAACTTTATTGATGTAGTGGCAATGTTCTAGACATCTATTCAGGTGAACTTGGTTCAAATCTTGTCTAGGCCACTGGCTATCCTGACTGAGACGCAAACCAAACAGTTCTTTTGCTGCATCATAACAGTCAGCCCTTAACTTTCCAACAACAGTGATGCATAGCAAACAACATGCTACAATAATAAATCACATATTGCTCTCACCCATCTGACTTGTCTTCTTTTTTGTTGCTCTTGCTTCTCGGAGCAGCAACAACTGGGGTGGTGGCAGGAACATTTTTAGCATTGCTTTTTCTGGACGGATTCAGACGAGCAATATTGCACGAAGTTGAGAATATGTCTTGCAAATTCACATCTACTGAATTCTGCTTCCGGGAAAATGGCACTTCTGTGACTGACTTTCCTTTTCCACTTACATTGTCTTTCCTACCAGAGAGATTTCAAAAATGACAAGATGTTTGCAGCACATTACATAAAAAATTCAACAGATAAAGTGATATTTCTGCCAATAACTGACTGCTTTTAACAAAATAACATGAAAACAATCACCTGATGATCAGTTTTAACACCCTACACTCCATGCGTGTGCATTCAATATGTTACAGAAAAAAGGTAATATTTCATTCACTAATTGTACCTCCTATTGGAAACTAAATGTTTAATACTGCTAGACAGAATTCTGCCCACTGGCCCTACTCTAAGCTAGCATATTTCCACAACCTATTTCACTATGATCCGTTTTAATAATATTTCCTCACTTCTGTGTTACTCTTCTGAGTGCCAATTTCAAAGAGTTATTTGCATGAAAACCTCAACTATATCTTCCCACAACGTTATTTATGTGATTTTTATCTGTGCTGTTTATTTCACCTTGACATGACACTTTGTTTTGAAATACATTACGTTTATATTCTTTTTGTCAAATTATGAATACAATGCATTGAGGGAGTATTAAATTGACAGGCTATCTTACTTGCTCATTTCTTGGCTCTACGGCCCTTTGAGAACCTTGGCCTCTTTAATTACACATGCCCATCCTTCCCTATTGAATGCCTTCTGTCACCATCTCTTAACCTTCCTCTCTCACAGATCTCTCCACATTTTCCAGCCATTTCAATCGAGGTCTTCCCCTTCTTCTACTTCCCTCTGGCTTACTCTCAAATACTTTCTTAACTGTCCTTCCCTGATCCATTCTTACTACATGTCCAATCCATTCCAATCTTTTGTTTTTAATATCTGCTACTATGTATAGATCTGCATATTACTCCCTCAGTTCCTGATTAGTCCTTATTCTCCATATTCCTTGCGCTACCAGTGGTCCATACATCATTCTTAATATTTTCTGCTCCCATGTACCCAGTCTTTTCATATCCATCTCAGTCACAGCCCATGCTTGTACACTGCAACTGGTTTCACCATGGTTTTATATATCTTAATTTTAATTGCTTTACTCATGGCAACAGATTATCTAAGAACAAGTAATCAGCATAACATGCAAAAATAAGGAGACAATATTTTATGACACTGACATACCTAACAGAAATTCTTTTTGTTGGAGATGAAGACCGCTGCTGAACACTACCTCGAGTTATACTGCCACGCTGTAGACCACGGGTAAAAGAGCTATCACTGCTCTGTAGACTGCTGCATGGAGAGCTGTGTTTGTTCTGTAGATTACGCAATGATGAGTTATTATCCTTTTGATTGCTGGGTGATGAGCTATTACTGTTCTGAAGATCATGGGATGGAGAGCTGTTAGCTCTCTGCAGATTTTGGGTTGGAGAGCTATTACTGCACTGTACTGTGTGGGACTGTACATCACTATTGTGTTGCAGCACAGACGATGGACAACTCAAACACTCCCTTGCAATGTTAAGTTGTGAGGAAAGGGCACTTCCTAAAACAAATTCAAACATGTAATGAAAATACGCTTACCAATGAAACAGTGCATTTTAGGATCCCAATAGGTTAATGGTACATAGTATAACAAATAACATTATCAACCTACTTTCAATGACAAATTTAGTTGGTTCGCTACACATTCCTTTAAATAATTACTGATGAAGTCCATGTATTTGATCTAGATAATTTGAAACATTTATCACATATTATTATGTTGATTAGAAATTAAATTATAATACTGGCTGAAAGCCAGGCTTTAATTATTTATCAGTAAGTGTACTGGATAATGTAAAAGGTCGCTCCATGACATGACTATGCAGGCACTGAGGGGAGGCACAGGTATAGCTCCAAACCATTTTCACCTCAGCACTAGAAGGGGAGGATGGTCAGCACCACACCCTGGCAGCTTTATCTCCAGGAATGACCTGGTACCCATTGCACAGGAGGCTGGGTTGGCCTTAGGGCCAGTCTGGATGGTCACGAAAGATCTTGCCCCACTGGGATTCGATTCATGGACAGATCAGCCCATGGCCAGCAACTATACTTAATAGCGTACAATGGATTATATTTAGATAATGCATATGATTCTATTTAGCTCAATCCAATAATTTATTGAAATCTGTAGTACTGAGGGAAATAAACTTCTGACATACTAATATTATTACAGCAACAATGGTTCAAAGAGATTCAGCATGCTTAAACAGAAAAGGTAATGTTTGATTATGCTGGAAAGACTTTGCATACACAGTTCATTCATAATTCACAAAAAGCTTGGACTATCTAATTCCAACCCCACCCACCACCACAATAAAAATTACTGTACCAAATATTAGTAGATGACACAAAATGGAGAACTCATGTATGTCCGTATGCCTAACTTTATCAATTTACAATAAAGTGTATATATTTAATGAATACAAAAAAATACTGTTATTTCCATATCAAAGCACTGTAACATATTTACCACTGACTACCTACTTCAACAGTAAACTTATATTTGTGCTGATCAACACTGAGATCAATGTGGCAAACAAACTGCAAAGAAAGCAAGCGGACCATCCTCGAAAACTGCCCAGCCTCCATTTCCTGTATTTTCTTATGGCAGAGCTTCCCTTGCACCATTTTCAATTAGAAACCTTAGCATTATCATTCTCATTTATGTGGAAATATACAACTAAGTACCTGTGCTTTGATTATCATTTGTCTTGATACCAGGTAGTGTTGATACTGTTACATTCTGCCCTGAACTACTGCTGCTTACTGACAAAGTACTGCAGTTCAATGACCTGTGGCTGCCTATTGGAGCTGGCTCTTGAATTCCACCACCACGAAGAGCAGAATATTTCTCTCTGGTCAGCGTGCGTTTTGACTTTGCTAATGGAGCCCGATACTGTAACATACCATAACGTTTAACACAATGTCCCTGTATGTTTCCACATTCTAAATTGTACGTATCAGGGTCTTAAACAAGTGGCCCTCTCAATGATCTTATTCTAATTGTAAAAAGTTGCTTTACTCAGTGTTGAAGAAATTTCTTTTCAGAATTATATTTTTTTTTACCACAGGACATGAATGAAATTTTCTTAATGGTGTGCTACAGTTTAAATAAAATACAGTAAAGGTAAAGGTAAAGTGTTCCCGTTACAGGTCCAGTTGTGGCCCAGAGGGTGGGTAGAGGTATAGCTCTACTCTTCCATGACCATTGCATCAGAAAGGGACGAGTGGTCAGCAGCACGCCCCGGCCGTACTTTACCCCCGGGAAAGACCCAGTACCCATTGTACAGGAGACTGGGTGGGCACCAGGGCCAGTCTGGACAGGAGGAAAATCTCGCCCCACTGGGATTCGATCCCTGGACCGTCCAAATAAAATACAGTATTTTATCAATTTATAAGCTAAATTCATTCCTCAAAAACTGCTAGTAAGGTAAACACTCACAAAACGAAAATTAACTTCCCAATTGTTGCACATTACAATTTTTATCAGTTTGGGAGGCCATAAATTTCTCCCCACACATATAAAGTTTGTCGTACTAGAAGAAAGAACAGTACTTAAGTATGAAAAAAATGACACTACTCATCAGTTACTATACTTAAATAATATTATTAGCTATTAACTTACACATAAAAACAAATACATCATTGAAGTTGTAATGAAAAATCATGAATATTAGGGACCAGCCTTGTTATGACGATGAGGAATAGGAAGTCCTTAAGTTTTCATTAATAAAAAAAATTAACACTGACAACAGCAAAATTCACAACAAAGCTGTGAGAACAATGATAGACACTACACTGCTGCTGTTTCTGCACAGACTGCTCAAGTATGCAGTGATGTTCTGCACATTTGAGAAAATACAGGCACTGATTACAGGAAACAAAGAGGTGTCAGGGATGAATGGTTTATAAGAAGCAGTTTCTATAAGCAAAAAGCCATAAACCAGCTGCTCTTATACCAAACCATGTACAGAATGAGTCTGAGATTCTTGGTATATGCTCTCCTCACTGCAAAACAGAATTTGAACTAAAACCTGTAATTGAGAAACTTCCAGTTTCACTAAAATTCTGTCAAGCAGAATTCTTATCCACACATCTAATGTGTAGTTTAAACAAGTGTGACTGTGTGAAATCCAACACTCATGAATCTTCAAGTCCCCTGGGATATCACACTGTGTCAGATGGTAAATGGTTACTCATGTTCCAGTGGGACTCACTGTTTCCATGTTCAGGGTCTTAGTAGTAGTACAAGAAGAGTAATCTGTGCTATAAAAATGGGTTCATTAAACAGGTAAATGCATAATTATGCCCAGCTAAAAAGAAATAACAAGATATAATGCTCATTAACTCAGATAAAAAAAAAATGGATGATGCAAGAGATGCGAGTAATGGAAATATAAATTGGCAGTTCTTGAAGAGTAAAATTTTCTTGGATATGATGCAGGACAGTTGGTAAACCATTAATGACATTCTGAAGAAGTTCACCAGCTCCAGCTCCTAGGACTACCTGGACCTACAAGATGCAGCCACAATGCTCCTCTAATTTGTCAATAAGCATGCATCAATCAACAAATAATCATAGTCCAGAAGACTTCAAACTTCAACAACATCACAAGCTCAAAATCACAGTCAACTGAATTCCTACAGCATGAATTCCCAAAAATCTGGAATCTTCAGAATTTCAATTAACCTTCACTCCATCCATTCAATAAATCTCATAACCAAATTGTTATGTGAGAAACAGATTTCTAACAACAACCTTTGTGATAAGTTTAAATTACAGTGCATGTGAATGTGTGTTCAGAATCCCCCCTATCAAATTAATACCAACTGCTTCATATCAGACTCTGTCTGAAGCTCTATAGCATGGAAACAGATACCTCCATGCCTTCAAGAACAACTTAATCATCATCAATATATGTTTTCGGGTTTTCACAGTGAGTATTTTTCAGATTATTGTTCTCTAGGTTTTGGCACCATGTAGTTTTTGTAAGTGGATACTGATTCTTCAGAGTAACAGTCTACCCCAGTACTCAAGAGCTGAAGGATTTGGCCCAAGTCTTTCACTGAACTGATAAATATGAGTATGTGGTTTGGTTGTATAGGCCGATTCCAAAACAGTCATCATTGTTTTATGTATGCTCTTTCTGGCTATTCTTAACCGTTCTGCCCAGTCAAATTTAAGAAATTATCACATTGTGCTATGAGCCCAGTTCTTGGTGGATACTTAAGTACGATTTTCCTCCGTATTACTATAACAGAAGGAATAAGCTTCTTCAAATTTCACTACGTTATTTAAACTGTTGACATCTTCAGAAGATATGGCATATTAACTAGTGGAAAAGGGCCAGGATAATTCAACAGAAAATTCCATATTTCATTATCTTCACCCCTCACCATCCTTTTACCCTTTTCTTTACACCACTCACACCTCTCCCCTTTCCCTTCTAACTCTGATATGTGGTACATTAAAACAGAAAACTGTCACTGCTTTATCCTTCAGATGACATAATTCTGAATGTGGCAGTGCTGCATGCGTAAGTACATAATAACTATGTTTCCATGCAAATGGTGTGAGAATAACTTTACAAAGTCAATCAAAAATTACCTCCTGTTACAAATACAAATTTTCTGAATAAAGTAACATGAAGTAACTTCTTCCATAATGTCTATTTCACCCTTAAATTGTGAACAAATTCACCAAGAATCGACTCTGTTCTACGCAGTTTTACTAGGACATTATACATTAAAACTTACTGCCTTTAAAACTAATAAGGGCAAATTATAAGACAAAGACATATATTCATATATACACATACATAATCAATCATACCAAAAAATGTGCACAAACATCATAAAATGAGGTTGATAGTTGTAAAGAACAATCCATATTCATGACTGTTGATGTGTATGGCAGCAAATGTACTAATTAAAATTAAAGACCCCCCCCC
>JGI24703J35330_11748064_pt1 | contig 10298 bp, 9 predicted proteins | sample TergutNt197P1_FD_35330 | JGI IMG/M metagenome (IMG submission 35330) | reverse complement strand
TGGCCGGGTGGCCTGCGGCTTCGCCGCACCCGCTTCGCGGGGGTATACCTGCGGGGCTTATTCGCCGCCGTTGGCGGCTCATTTTGCGGCGCGTTGCGCCTGTGAAAACATAGTGGGCTTGCGCCCTGTCAAAATCGCAAACCCAAATTTAGCCGAGAGGGGGGCATTTTATCGCCATTTATTCCATGAATATTAACATCATAAGCAGGGGCAAGGGCAAAAGCGCGGTTGCCGCCGCCGCATATCGTGCAGGGGAACTTATCAAAAATGAACATGACGGAGAGCTACACGATTATACCAAGAAAAAAGGTATCGCGTTTACGGAAATCATGTTGCCCGACCATGCCCCCTCTGAATTTTACAACCGTGCCGTTTTATGGAACGCCGTGGAAAAATCGGAACGAGCCAAAAACGCACAGCTTTGTCGTGAAGTGCGTTTAGCATTACCCGCCGAGTTTAATTTGGAGCAAAACGCCTTCATTGTTCACGAATATGTACGCGACAATTTTGTAAGCCGTGGAATGTGCGCTGACATTTGCATACACGATAAACAGGACGGCAACCCACACGCGCACATACTTTTAACAATGCGACCATTGGAGCAAGACGGAACTTGGGGAGCGAAATCGCGCATGGAATATATCCTTGACGAAAACGGCGAACGTATCAAACTACCGAGCGGGCGATACAAGGTTAAGAAAATCACAACTACCGATTGGGATAACCGCGATAACGCCGAAGTTTGGCGCGAAAATTGGGCTGCCACTCTCAACAAATATCTTGAACATTTCGGACACGAAGAACGTGTAGACCACCGTAGCTTTGAACGGCAAGGGCTTGAAATTTTGCCTACAATTCATCTTGGATTTATCGCGCACGGTTTGGAACAAAAAGGCATCGCAACCGAGCGCGGCGATATTAACCGCGCAATAAAATCAGCTAATGCAGAAATTGAAAATAACAATGCGAAATTACAGGAACTTGAAGCTGAATTGCAACGGTTGAAAGATGAGCAACTGGAAGAACCGTCAACTGCCCCTGCACCATTCGAGGGTTACACCAAACCATTTACAGCAGAGTTGGAAAAGAAATTGGCGCAATCCAAAATAGATACTCCTACCCCGATTGCACCCAAACTGCCAAACCCTGTTACGCCAAAATCATCAAAAGCTATTGTTAAAACCGAAGCCCCGAAAAATGCCAAGCCTAAAACAAGCCATGCCCCTGTCGCAAAACCCAAAACCGCACCTGCACCCACGCCCAAGCCCAAAACCCTAAAAGAAGTCAACCGTGAAATACGCATCATTGACAACAAACTTTCAGACCTTGAACACGCAGAAAAAGTAATTATGGGTTACGACCACAGCATACTGGACATTCGGCGCAACCTCAGTTCCGCAGGATTTTTTGAACGGCGTAAAATGCAAAAAGAAATTGCCACCAAAGAGCAACAGCGTGACGATTATCAAAAAAACGCCGAGAAAAAATACGGCATTGACTACCTACTTGAAAACGAAAAAGACAACTTGCTGATTGAAAAAAAGCAGATAGAAGATGCCACAGGCATTACCGACGCGCGTGAACATGAACAGCAACGAAAGCGTGATGCCGCGATTCAAAAACAACAAGACCGTGACCGATATAACGCCGAACGCAACCGAAACAGAGCAACCCCGGCACAGTCCAACAACGAACACGAAATATAGTCTGCGATTTTACTTCTTTAACAAGTATGTTGAATTTTACGGCATTTTTAGGTATTATGCAAAAACACGGACGACTATTTGGAATCTCGGAAGGCGCGTTGCTTGCAGAGGTTATTCCATAGCCACTATCAACTGGTAGTGGTAATTATTTGGAAGTTTCCGATTCTTCTAAATTCCTAAGCGCGACCTTCACGGCTTCAACAACAAACGCAGTAAAGGTACAATCTTTGCCCTCAATGGCCTTTTCTACATCATGAATGACATTATTAGGAAAACGAATTGTTTTGTTTGTAGTTGGGGGAATATTGGGTATTTTGAATTTTTCCATGTGTTATCCTCGCAATTCACTTGTATATGTGAGGATAATACATTTGCATTGCAACACTGGTCTGCGTTGCGTTTGCAATGCAGGGTTGAGTATGTTAGTATACGCATCATCGTTTTTTCACGTTTTGGGGGGATTGACCGTGGTGGATTCAACAAGAGACAACCAAATAAATGCGTTAAGGGCTACCTTCAACAAGCTAAACTCTGATGAGAAAAAGCAATTTGTTCAGAAATTAGAGACGAAGTTGAAAAACAGCAATAACCCAACGTACACAAATTTTTTGAATGAATGTAAATCCAACTTGGATTCTTCAATATCGGAAAGTCACAACAACCCACTGTGTCCTAAATGTGAGAAGATGTTGCCTGATGACACATGGGTTTATTGCCCTGCCTGCGGAACAGATGTGAAAAATAAGAATGACGAAACAGCAAAAGCCGATATTAAGCATACCAATGTTGCGAAAGTTGGAAGAAATAGCTCAACCCTGTCAAAGAAACATCTGCCAAAAATAGCAATCGTTTTGGTTGCGTTTATACTTGTTTCAAGTTTGGGCGTGGGTGGTGTTTTGTTTTGGCGAAATTCAAACTCTGACGAAACATTAACCGCATCGGGTTCTGATGGCATTTTAGATAGTAATGTGTTGCCAGTCATTGGGGACGCACCACGTTTTATTGCTAATCCTGAAGAGCCTATAACAAGGGGAGAGTTTGTGAGACTTATTGTGCAAGCGCTTGAATTTCCAACTGACGTTTACGAGTTTTTTAATGATGTACCCCTCAACCATGAACTTAATGTGTGGGTAACATCCGCTGTTCAGCGAAGCATTTTTATCTTATATGAGCATGGTGAAAATCTTGGTGTTTACGATTCTATCACAAACGAAGAGGCAGTTTCGCGTATGCTTCGCGCCCTTGGTGTTAGCATTGTGAATCAAAATGAAATAGATACTGCCGTTGATATTGGCTTGATAACCGAAACATCTAATGCCGCGCTTAATCCTTTGGATACCGCTACAAATGAGCAAGCATTAGAATTTTCACTCAACTTTGAGCGGGTACTCGAAAGCCTGATGCCAAGCAATGAAGAAGTATTCCAAATGGTTTATCGTAGTGATATTTCTGTGATTAGCCAACCGCCTATGTACAGTTTGGCTGACTTAACAAGCCATTTCTTCATAATCATAGACCATTTTTGTAATGAAATAGCAAATCTTGTTGTTGGCGATATGTTTATTCTTGAACCAACAGAAAATAATCCCGATGGCTTTGTTGGTAGAATATCAAGCATATCCGTTCAAAATGATAACAGTATCAATATCACGGCTACACCGCCCGATTCACTTGATGAAGTGTTTTATGACTTTGAATTTACAAGTGAAATTGACCTTTTTGGCGATGGATTTGAATTGATAATTCTCGATGATTATAATGCTCCAAGTCTAATTGCAAGCACCCCGCAAGTGGGGTTAATGTCGCATACCCCGCAACAATTAGCCTTTGGTGGTAATATTGCAGAAATTAGGCGGCACTCGAACATAAGCGTTCAGCAACATCCGGGCAGTATTTCAGTTGGGATTCACAATCACTACCAAAACGGAATAAGGTTTGACGGCTCTTTGAGTTTGATTTTGCCGAGATTGAATGTATCTGCAACAAGGCAAGGAGCAGATGTTTTTGTAACTACCGGAGCAAGGGTAAATATAGAATCGTCCTCGCAATTTGGCGGCGACACCATAATTCCGCTGTTTGACGTTATCATAAGACCCGTTATAGGAATACGTTTTGATGTTCCTGTTGGTCTGCGCGTAACATCGCGTGGCGAATACAGTCTTGAATTTTTGTGGGGAATTGATGCTCAGTTTGGAATTATAAACGGCAGATATACTGCACGAACAAATGTAACTTTCGATTTTGATTTTACGCCTAATGCAGAAATGACGTTATCTGTTATCATTCAAGCCCAATTTAGAATATTGGGAATCAATATTTATGGCGTATATGGTGACTTTGGAAGGGGATTAAATTCCGACAACGTACTGCAATCCCGATGTCCGACAAATGAATGTTTGGTAATTGGATTTTTTGATGTTCGCAGAGTAGGTTCTCTAAGGGATTGGGGATTATTCGGTAATTTTTCGTTTCTACAATTTTCACATGATTTTGCGCCCGATAGACGGCTTACTTTTCGATATAGGACTGATGGAAGATGGGCGAGAGTTTGCCCGCACATTAACGCAATCCCCCCTGTGCTACAAGAGCATATAACGGACAGCCATGCTGATAATCATATGGCAAGCACGTCCCCATCGGATGGTTTTCAAGAAACACCGGGAATGGATTTACCGGGCTTGCAGCCACCACCTAATTACGCGCCTTCTCATCCAAATATGGGCGGCACGCCTACTGCATCCTTCTCATTGGAAGAAATACAAAACCGTTCGGGGATATATATAAAGAGAAACAATAGGTTCTATCAAATCCCCGGCGGTTGGCTTGATTCAACATTTCGCGATGTAAATTATAGTAGTGATTTTCGGGCAAGACCCCCTAATACTAGAGTTGTTGTACGTCTATCTGATGCCGAGATATTACAGCTTTATCCAACTGACCAGCTTGTGTACGTGGGCGGTAGACCGCGTATATTTGAATTAGAAATACAAGGCTTTACTGCGGGGATTCAGCCGTTTAGCAGACGGTCAAGAGGTTCTTGGGATATTGGCGGGGAAGTTGTTGGCTATCCGGGAGCGTGGGCTACAGGTGTTTGGTATACGCGCATGAACGATGTTGTGATTGACCATATCCCAGATATTTCAAATTATTTTTTCGCTGTTCCTGATAGTCGGGTAGGTTCGAGAAACCTCCAAGGTCTTAGTCATGCTGACTATATTCTTAATGGAGCTTATGGACAAGTATTTACTTTTGGTAGATTCTCAGGCACTACATGGCATGAAACGACATATGTTGCTAATTTGGAATTTTACCGCATTAGCGAACTGGCTTCATTTACCGAAACTACACGACATGGCTATTTTTACTTGGATTTTGAGCGCATTCCCGGCAGTCTTGTGTCTATCGTGAGCCCACCATATTGGGGTTGGTATGTTGACCATCCCTTTTCGCACCACGTTATTGAAATTCCGGGTGGTGAAAGAAGAATACCACAACCACATACAGCACCCATTGAAGCAATGCCGACAAATTCAGAACCCGACCATAATGGTGTGGTTTGGGTTATTCAACCAACGTTGCAAAATGCTGAGATTTGGTACTGTCCTTATTGCGATGTGTTTGCTGATTGGGTCAGTGGTAGGATAGTTAATAGACAAACAGGGCAATTAACAAGCGATGAGAAACTGGGGCATGGCGGAAGCCATCGCTATAGGTGGGTGTTCGACAGAGAGCGGCAATTGTTTGGACATGGAGGCGTTGATGATTGGTATTCTTGGATGTTTTCAAGCATACAGATGTTTCCTTTTGAAGAACTTGCTGTACGTTTTCCTGTTTTGTCAAATCGCCTTTTTTCTGTGGAAGCCGTTGATTCGTCTGTACGAACATTCGGCGGTGTAGAGGGTGAAACAGAGATAACTGAGATATTGGCTGAAGCTGCGTATACTGGAAGATTTGCAATTATAAATAACGGTGAACTTGTCACTGATTTTATATTTTTTGACAGGGGTTCGTATTGGGATAATGAAACAATAGCAATGAAAACAGATATGTGGGGAATAGTTGATAATCGCGGTAACATAGTTGTTCCTTTTATATTTAATAACATTCTTCATATTGACAGCACTGCTGCTTTCGCAAATTATAATGGGCAGTATGGTATCGTTCATATACAGCAAACAGCCGAAGCGCAGTGAATCAAAAATGGTTGTTGCTCGGCTGGCTGGTGTGAAAATTTTAGAGAGGGAGTTTAACATATGATATTGGATTATTCGCATGGTGATATTGTAAAACTTAATGCCGAGGAAAAAAGGAGGTTGGAACAGGGTCAATGTCCTAGATGTAAACATGAGCATTTTAGTACACAAAAAAACACTATGCTCCCTTTTTCTGATGATGAGTATATAATTTGCAACGAGTGCGATTATACTTTGGGTAGTAATTATTTCAAGCCTCATACGAAAACAAAACCGTATATTCCAGCAAAGTTTCGCACAACTGCAAGTCGTATCGTAGAAATGGAAACGGAACCTGAGCAAAGAAGAAAAGCGTTCGATCGGTTATCGCGTTTAGCCAAAACAGCTTCAACAGAAAGTGAATATAAAGAGTTAGCTGTTGGATTCCAGTCTTTAAGTGATTACCCTGAATACAAGAAAGAAAACGCAGACTTTTCCGCTTTGGAGTTTGAAGAAAAATATTTAATCAAGCGATATGAAGGGTTAAAAGATAAAATATCAACAGATGCTACGGAAGAACATTATAAAAATTTGCAATGTAATTTCAAGCAAGTAGCAACTGAACTTCGCAGTTTAGCTAATAAAAAACAGCAAATAAACGAATGATTTAGTGATTATTGCTATGATTTTCAGAGAGGGGCAACTGCATTGTTTTTTGAGGGTAAGGACACCGCCGAGCTAATCCGCTTGGCTGATGAATGTGATATGTTGTCCGATAAATGTGAAAATTTATACCTAAACTTAAAACGCGAGAGGGAAAAACAAGAAGATTTCAAGCTGTTCCTTCGTACAACAGGAGTTTGCGCGGGTATGCTGTTGCAGGCTATTGTAATGCTTGCCTACTTTGTTATGCTTTGGGGGACAAGCATATTTAGAAATATTGCAACTGCGGATGAAATACCAGCAGAGCCATTCTTAGGATTTATCTATCTGTCGGAAAATGAGTTTATTGCAATATTTCAAATTACATTGCCGTTAGCGATATTCGCTATAATAATCGGTATTATTAGTGTGATTTTTCATAAACAGACATACTCTGTTTTATCGCGGTTATGATTTTTTGCATGGTCGTAGTCACATCTGTTGCATTTTTTCTTTGGGGGACATTTGATGGCGATGGATTCATTGTAATTTTAATAGCATCGTTGTTATCTTTTGGCATACCCGTTATACCGGGATTTCTGCTTGCATCATGGGGAAGTAAAAGAGGGGTAGAAAATCCCATTAAACGCCGTGGCGAGAATACACCAATTAAAGCAGTGGGAATTTTAGCAACGTGTTTAGCGTTTTTCATAATAGGGATTTCTGCTTTTGGAACTTACCGCACATGGGAAGCTGAGGTTCAATATCATGAAAACCGAGCGGTTGAGGACGCATGGACAGATTTCCATTTATATAATGATGATAACCAATGGGGAATTGACTACTGGACGCATGAATGGTGGGCTTACGATGAACTAAACAATTATAACTTTGCAGATATTCCGCGCTTTCCGGGCATATCTCTTGCAAGAAATTTGCCGACAAATAATTCAAATTATGTCATGTTAATTCAAGAAAGGTTAAATTGGGTAGGCACATACCAAGCTAATCCTTTGAGTGTTGATGGCATTTTCGGGCCATTAACGGAAGCTGCGGTGATTGGCTTTCAAAACCTAATTGGCATGGAAGCAAATGGTGTTATTGATGAGGTTTTATGGTATGAAATATTTTTATTGTCAAACAATCACAATTAAAACCTAACGAGGGGAGCTTTAATTGAAAAAAATTCAAAGTTTTTGTAGATTTGTATTTTACGCATTTGTTGTATTAGGCGTGATTTCTGCTGTTGCAGTAGGCGTAGGCGATGGGTTGAGGAAGGCTTTTTTGTTTTCATTGGGTTACTTTGTGGTGCTGTGTGTAGTAGGCGGTGTGCTAACTCTTATCCTTATGCCGTTCGGACTCGAACTTTTTGATACTGATGCAGAAATTAAACGAGAGGCAAAAAGATGGAAAAAAGAGTCGGAAAGGATTAGAAAATTATATCCAGGAGCAGAGTGTAGCAATTGCGCTCATATACGTTCGTACCCTAGCCCTATTCACGGAACCCCTATCAGCGTATGCGGGCGCGGAAACAGTGTACTCGCACTGTGTGGACATTACAAAAGATAACTAGAAAACATTTACCTTGATAACTTGAAAAAAAGGAGTGTCATATATGGCTAATGCTGAATTGTTCACACAAGTAGCGCAATTGTATGCACAGTTTGAAAGAATGAATTTCGATGACAAGTGCGGATTTGTAAAGAGATTGAACCAACAAGTAGCCAAGTCGAGCAATTTACCGGATTTGCAAGCATTATTGGACTATTGCAAAATCCGCATAGGTGATGTGGAAGTGGGCAATACGTTCGGCAATCTAAATAACTCGGCTTTCGCGGTTGAAAAAGGTGGTTGGGTTTATCTCTTGGGCGGTCTAAAATTCCGCCCCGATGGGTCGGATGCTATGCCAATAAATGATGACTCCGGCGACAGTCTTAATGTTGTTGGTGGGTGGTTGTATTACAAATCTTTTGATGACAATCAAATAAGGAAAATTCACATCAGCGGGGATAATGAACGAGAAGATGTTGGCGATGCCGTGTGTTCTCGTTTTGTGGTTGTTGATGACTGGATTTATTTTAGTAATCTTCGAGATGATGAAAAAGCATACAAAATACGCACGGACGGCACAGAGAAAACAAAACTTAACGATTTTCGTTCCGGATATTATAATGTCATCGGTGATTGGGTCTATTATGTTTCTCTTGGTGTTAAAGTAGATTATGCTTCGGGCAACATTCGCAAAATGATGATTGACGGAAGTAAGGACAGTATCCTGTGCGAAGACGAGTGTGCTGATATAAATGTTGTGGGCAACCAAATTTACTTTGTTAATTCATCAAAATCCCGAACATTTTGGAAAATGGGAATAAACGGAGAAAATCCTGTGCAGTTGTTTGATGGAGCGGGCGGATGGTTGGTTATAGACGGTGATTGGGCATACTATTCTGACCTTCCCATAAACGGATGCAATTTAATCCGCAGGCGGCTTGACGGTAGCGAGATGAGTGTAGTATGCCGTGATTTTGTCACACTTCCATGTGTGCTAAATGATTATGCGTATTATATGGTTGGACCTTTGCAACCCGGTTCATTTTGCAGGGTAAAACTTGATGATGCAGAAGGACAGCGTGAGGTTATGTCAGATGTTGCAGATTCGCGAAATGCACGCGATGAAGTGCAATGTCCTTTTGAGCAACGGGAATTTGACTGCGCATTGGATAGAAAAGGCGAAGACAGGCCGGCGTATTTGGAAAATGTTGTATTTCGTTATATAATTAACGTCAAAAATTCTCCTGATATGCTAAAAAAGTTGCAAGCGCAATTGGCTGAAATGACAATCGCACAAAAGGAAGATAAATTGGTGCGCATGATAAATTCATGGCGATAAAACACCCACGTTTTCAAGATTTATTTCATGGCATAGTCAATTCTTGTAAATCGCCGCAATATGTTTGAATGCGGCGATTTTTATGTGAAAACCAACTTTCTCCACTCCCCCCTTGACATCGCTTCTCCGAGGACACTTTATTAGCCGCTATGGAAACGGCCGGTGTCGAGGGTGTGGAGGAAGAAATCGAACGCCGCGGCTTGGGAACCCCGGCCACCAGAAGCGGAATAATTGACGGCCTCATAAAAAGCGAACTACTGAAACGCGAAAAGAAAAACCTACTGCCGACAGATAAGGGTATCAACCTCATTAAAGTTTTGCCGGAAAAGGTGAAATCTCCGTTGCTTACGGCAGATTGGGAAAACGCACTAAAACGCATGGAACGCGGGGAAGTAACCGCAGACGGTTTTATGAAATCCATCAATGCCTTTATTTCCGAGGTTATCAGTACATACGGAAACGCCACAAGCGAACACGCCCAATTGTTCGGCGGGCCAAAAGGCGGTAGTGGTGAAATCATTGGGGTCTGCCCTCGATGCGGCGGCAACGTAGCCGAAAGCCCCAAAGCCTTTTCATGCGAACATACCCGAAGTAAAAAATGCGGCTTTACACTTTGGAAGGACAACAAATGGTTTGCTTCACAAGGGAAGAAAATTACCAAAGCCATTGCCACGGCTCTTGTCAAAGACGGCAAAATTTTTATCAAAGACCTAAAATCCCAAAAGAGCGGCAAAACCTACTCCGCAACGGTTGTGCTTGATGATAATAAGGACGGCTACACGAACTTCAAGCGTAACCGTCAAACTGCCGCCCGTATTGATTGCGCGAAAAGCGAAAAATTTTAGCCGGCAGAATCGTGATGGCCCACGGCGCAAGCAATCTTAACAG
>JGI24703J35330_11748065_pt1 | contig 10337 bp, 4 predicted proteins | sample TergutNt197P1_FD_35330 | JGI IMG/M metagenome (IMG submission 35330) | reverse complement strand
CGCCGAGGGGCGCGCCGTTTTCGTCCACTTTTTCAATAATCAGCGAGGGTGCGCGATAATTTACAAATCGTTCCGTCCTATCCTGCCCTGCGGAAAGTGTAACGGTACGAGCGACTTCGCCTATAACAAAACCTTGCGGCGCACGGGTTTCTTCAATAATGACCGTTTGAGGTGCCATATTCGGAATCGTGATAATACCGCCGTTGTTGGTGGTTGCTCTGTGGAGCAGTTCACCCGATGGGGTTCTTATTTCAAATTCTGCCCCGGCAAGCGGGTTTCCGTCACCGTCAACTTTTTCAATCGTTAGCGTGGCGGCACGAAGATTTACAAATCTCTCCGTTAAGTTCTGACCCGCCACAAATTCGATTGTTCGTGCGCTTTCTGTGATAACAAAACCTTGGGGAGCTCGTACTTCTTCCAAAATATAAACGCCCGGTTCAAGGTTCCCAACGGTTGCGATACCGCCGCTGTTAGTGACAACTCGCTGAATCAATGCGCCTGCTATTGTACGGATTTCAAATTCCGCGCCTTGGAGCGGCGCACCGTTTTCGTCCACTTTTTCAATAATCAGCGAGGGGCTTCTGTGGTTTACAAATCTTTCGGTAATGTTTTGACCGGTCACAATTTCAACCGAACGAGCCACACTATCCAAAACAAATCCAATCGGCGCACGGGTTTCTTCAATTACCACCGTACCCGGTTGCATATTGGGGATAGTGATTAAACCGCCGTTATTAGTTACTGCCCTGTGGAGCAATTCGCCCGCCAATGTGCGGATTTCAAACTCTGCCCCGGCAAGAGGATTACCGTCCTCGTCCACTTTTTCAATGGTGAGGGTGGTTGCTCGGAAATTTACAAATCTTTCTACATGGGTTTGACCTGCCGTAAATTCTACGGTTCTCGCACCTTCTGTAATAACAAATCCCTGCGGCGCGCGTACTTCTTCAATTAAATAAACGCCCGGTTCAAGGTTGGCTACGGTTGCGATACCGCCGTTATTGGTTACGACACGCATAACCAAAGCCCCGGCGATTGTGCGTACTTCAAACTCCGCACCCTGTAGGGGATTGCCGGATTCGTCAACTTTTTCTATGACGAGGGAAGGCCGTTGCGTGTTTGTAAATTGTACCCTTGTAGTCTGCGTTGCGTGAATTTCCACGGTTCGCCCGGTATCAGTCATTACCCAATTAGCGGGAGGGGCTATCTGCTCAACGACATACACGCCGCTTTCGAGGTTGTTTATTGTAATCAGCCCGGAAACAGGGGTAGTAAATTCACCTAAGACTTGACCGTTCGGACGAGTTACACGGAAGCGGCCGCCTTGTAATGGGTTGCCGTTTTCGCTTGTAAGTTCAATAATCATGCCGCCCATGCGGTAGGCACGGAAACGCTCTGTGCGGTTTTGACCGAGGGCAAATTCTACTGTACGGGCTTGTTCGTTAATGACAAAGCCGGTGGGGGCAGATAAAGGCTCAATAACTACCGCACCTTGCCTTGGGTCTATGCCGTTTACGACAAATACGCCTGCGTTATTGGTCGTGCCAATGCTGATGCGTTCGCCGTTAGGTCGGCGTACTTCAAATTGAACGCCGGCAAGTGCCGCGCCGGTGTCGCCGTCAACGGCTTCTATGGTAAGCACACTCAAACGATGATAAACAAATGCTGTGCGAGGTGCAGAATTTGGCTGAACATCTACGCTTCGCCCTGTGTCGGCGGTAATAAACCCGGTCGGTGGGGTTGTGGGTTCAACCACATACCAACCGCTTGTAAGTGTCGGAATGTTAATAATTCCGCTTGCGGGGGTGGTGTATGTGCCTACAAGTTCTCCGTTCTGGCGTGATACCCTAAAGCCTGCCCCGGCAAGCGGAGTACCGAAGCTGTCAACCGCTTCAATGGTAAGACTTCCGAGCCGAGGGCTAAAAAATGTCACGATACTTGGAGCTTGCGGCATTACATGGGTGGTTCTTACGGTTGTTGTATCACGCTCAAATCCTGCGGGTACGTGCAATTCCGTAATCGTGAAATACCCCAACAATCCTGTGATTTCAACCGTTCCAAGTTGGTCGGTGGTAAATTCGCCTATGAGTTCGCCGTTCGGACGGTTCACTCTAAAAATCGCGCCCGGTATTGGGCTTGAATCAAAGGAATCCAACTTGCGGATTATCAAGGCTGAATAGGGTTGATTGGTAAATTCGAGCCTGTACGTTTGCCCGGTTGCGGGTACGAAAATCGTCTGATGCACTTGTACCGAGCCAAAGGTATAGCCGTTTGGAGCAAGGGTTTGTGTAACAACGTAGGTATCAGGCGGCAAATTCGGAATCAAGAACTCGCCTTGTTGGTTTGTTCTATGAAGTCCGTTTGCTGTGCCTACTACTTGCCCTGCGCTGTTGGTTACGCGAAACTCACCGTTTTGTAACGGTTCGCCGGTTACTTCACAGCGAAGTGAAACGAGCAACGAGCCGTAAGGTTCATTTGCGAATGTCAACTCAACAATGCTGTGATTATCGGGAGCAAGCCACGCAAGCTGCCGTGTTTGCCCGGAAAGGGTAAAATGCGGCGGCGCAACCATTTCTTCCACGGCATACGAACCCGGAAGCAAGCCCGTGATTACGATTATGCCGGTATGGTTTGTTGTAAAAGTGCCGACAACCTGCCCTTGTGTGCCTGTTTGCCCTTGGGATATATGAATCAAGTTAAACGTGGCATTGGGTAGTAATTGCCCTGTGCGGTTACAAATTTTACGGATAATAATGGAGTTTAGCGGCCAATTCCACACGTAACCGCTTGGGTCGCGGAAGTTAGAACCGTCCGACCATTGCATAGAGCCGGTAATATCTGAAACTGTAGGTTCAATGCCGGTCATGGGTAAATCCCAAATATCGTCCGGCAGAGGATTATCTTGTGGGGGTAATTGTTCGTAACCATCGGAAGGTATGTTTACATCGTCCGAGGGAACGTCATGATTAGGTGGTAAATCGTCTATCACATCCGAAGGAATGTAGGAATCTTCGGGAAGCATATCCCCAAGCAAGTGGCGGGGAATAAGCCCTTGCTGTAGCAATTGGTAAGAGTTCCTGCCCGGTTCAAGCCAAATGCGGTATGAATTGTTTACATTCAAGCTCATGCCCGGTGCGGGTCTTACTTCTCGAACTTGATACCAGCCTACATCAACGAACGGTAAAATAATTTGCCCGCGCTCGTTTGTCATAAATGTACCTAAATATCTTACATTATTGGATAGCGGCACTTCAAAATGAACACTGAACCATGTAAGCGGTACAGGACGCATATTTACCATGTTCATTTTCGTGATTACCAATGTCGGCAAAAGTGTGTTTTCAACCGTCAAATAATAATCTTCGTTCGGCAGAACATCTATAATCCATTCGCGGTTGGATTGCTGCGGGTCAAGCCAATAGTTAGGGGCAGCTTGAATTTCACGGATTAAATATCTGCCGCTGTGCCTTATAGGAAGCACTATCCGGCCGTTAGCGTCTGTGCGGAAGGGGTTGCCTGTTAATGCCCCGCGCTCCGGTTCGTCAAGTTTTTCAATATGAAAAACAGCGTTTGGTATGGGTGTACCTAAAACGCTGTCAAGTTTGGTAATTGTAAGGGTTGGCCTACGCCTGTTTCTAAACACAACTGTCTGGTCGTAACCGGCACGGAGCGTCACCCTTTGCCAGTTTTCCTCGCCAAGATGATAACCATGCGGAGGTATAATCTCCGTGACAATCAGCGTTCTTTGCTCGTTCCATACAAGAAGCGCGCCGTCAATCACGATTTCGCCGTTGCTGTTGGTGATTAGTTCCGGCAGATTGTTAGGAATTGAACCGTCCTCAAAAGTTACGGTAAAATGCGCGCCCGGCAATCTTCGCTCCGTGTCTTGGCACACTTTAATAATCGTAAGGTTGGGATTACGCCAGTTACGCCAAGTTACTTCATTTCTGCCCGTTGTGGTGATTATAGTTTGTGAACCTTCCATAAGCACAAATCCGGGAGGGGGAGCGATTTCTTCCAAAATGTATGTTGTATGGGGAAGAAGCGGCTCAAATCTTACAATACCGCCGCTTGTGGTTCCGTATAAAACAACGGTTTCGCCGTGTTGGTCGGGCCCGGTAAGTCTGAACTGCGCGCCGTCAAGCCTTACGCTTGGGTTTTCGCCGTCCACCTTGATAACTTCAAGATATGCCATAGGCGTATTCAAGAACGTAAGAACAGGGGCGGGTCTGGTAGCGTGGTCTGCGGTTTGCCCCCATGAAACATTTACGTGTTGAAAATTAGGCTCATCAAGCAAAAATCCGGGAGGGGCTGAAACTTCCGACACCGTATAACCGCCTGCGGGAAGCCCACGGAAGGTATAACGTCCGTCCGCGCCGGTACGTCCGGTCATGTTGATTACTTGCGGAGCATTTCCTTCAACAAAAAAGCCCTCTATACGAAAAATAGCGTCTGCAAGGGGCTGATTTGTTTCTCTGCACAGTTTTTCTACAACGACTTCCGAAAAGGGATAATTTTCAAAAGTCAGTAAAATTGAGTTGACGTTTTCTTGCTCATCTATGATGAACTCTACACCGCCTGCGCCGCCATATTCGCTTTGGGGCGTATCATCGGGCAAGTCATAAGCGGGGCCGCCAAATTCATTTCGTGCAATGGCATCTAATAATGCTTCAATGCCGCCATCTTCAACGTCACCGCCAACACCACCGTTACCGCCGCTTCCGTTTACGCTTATCAGCAAATCGGGCGGCAACAGCCAAAAACTGTATGCGGTATGTTGCGGAAGCAATGAATACCCATCGGGGGCGCGTTCTTCCTGTACTCGGAAATAACCCCAAGGCAGATTATAAATAGTCAGAACGCCGTCTTGAAGGTCAAACTCCACAGGCGGGGGCCCAACAGGATTTCCGTCCTCGTCAACGGATTGTTCGGGTACAACGGGAAGGGTATGCCCTTCTGTTAGCACGATTGACATATCAATGCCCCGGTTGTTAATCGTCCATAACTGCCCATCGGCGGTAGTCAAATTGAAATTGGAACGACCTTCAATCCGCATAAGCGCGTCCGGGATATTCTCACGGGTCAATGCGTCAACTTTTTGGATGCGCACGGCTGCCGGGGGAGCGGTTCGGGGTTCGCCGTTTGTATATGGCGGGTTAATAAAAATTCGCTCAATAACCTGCGTACTGTTGGGAGCGATTGTTACCGTAACATAATTGGGCGTAGCTAATAAATGCCCCGGTGGTGGGGTTACTTCCGTAATGGTGTATTCGCCCGGTTCTAAACCCAACAGCAGAATCACGCCGTTTGCGGGAGTGGTTCTTGTTTCGCTAAAACCATCGGGGCCGGTTATTTCAAACACAGCACCGGCAAGCCCTTGTCCTGATGGGTTGCGTTTAATGATACGCAATCCACCTTCGGCATCCTCCGGCACAAATGAAAACGCCGCGCTTGCCCGCACATACGGGATATAAAACACGATGTCTTGCCAGCCGGTGGGATTGTTGGGGTTTTGCATAAGCCATACACGACCTGCGTATTCGTTATGAATCCCTACCAAATACACAGTAACTTCTTGGTTATGAAAAGCCGCTTCATTAGGCATTTGTATTTGAAAATCCACGTCGCCGTAAAATACGTCATTGCTGTTTGTCGGCGCGGTTGCCAAAACGCTTCCGTTTACAACAAGCTCCGCACCGGCAGGGGTATCAGCCGACCACTCAAACCTAAAGCGGTTTTGGTTGTTGTGATTTCTGCGGTAATAGGTGACAGTAAAATTTTCAGATTGCGCCGTGGCTACGGACAGCGGGACAATATTATATAAATCCTCCGCTGACCGACCGCCGTTTACCATAATACCGGGTCGGGTTTCGTCAAAGTTCCTTACCCAAAAAGATGAGCCATTAACCAAAGCCCGCGCATAGTCTAAGGCTTCGTCATTGCCCGTAAAGTTGTGGTTGGGGTAGTTCGCCATCGCAACGGCCACTCTTGTTACATATGCCCACCACATGGAATCTTCCATATCATCGACATTTGGCCCTATTTGTGAAAAGTATGGGTTGGTTGGAAAGCCGTACCGCAAAACGGTGTTGTACCTTGCCGCCGCCGGCCCGACTAATTCATAGACAGCCCCGGTGCTTTCCGGCCCCGGAAGCTGCGGGTCGGCACAGAACGCTTCGTAATGTATGCCGTCAATTTCTACGGCGTACCGCTGCGCGCTTACCCGGTTTCCGTTCATAAAAACATCGGGTTCCCTCGCAAACGTGCCGGACACGGCAAAAATACGTTCCACGTTCGGCATACCGCCGCTTGCTATAACTGCGTTACTGGCTGAAAAAGAAACAGCGGCAGTATCTACGGAGACGATATTTACAATCCGTTCATCGTCATGGTAAATGCGTTCACCGTCCATATACATGAATCCGGGGGGTGTTGATTCCGTTTGTTCCTGCGCCAATACATTTACAGGCGCGACACTAAAAGCGGTTAAAAAAGCCAAAAGAAAAGCCATCATAGGCTTAAATCTTCGGACTGTGGATGAGATTATACTCATTCAATTCCTCCTTTTCAAAATAAAATGGAGCAGATATTTTATCTGCCCCATGTAGGGTATTAAATATTAGGTTTTATTGAATCTGTCAGCTATGCACCAAACTTTACTGTTGTGCCGCCGCCTTGCACCGCACCTACTCCGATTGTGCGGAAAACCGCGTCAGCGTCCAAGATAGCCGCTCTGTGTCCGGGGGAGTTCATCCATGATTGTACAACTGCTTCCGGGCTACGAGTTGAACCGGATATGTTTTCCTGTACGCCCCATACGTGTTCTTGGATGTTTTCGTGTCCGAACATTTCTGCCCTGTTTCTGCCCCGACCGTGGTGTGGGCTTCTGTGGTTGAAAAACCGCAAGTCTGCCATTTCTTGACTGTGAAACCTTGCTGCCATCATTAGAAGGGGGTCAATCGCAAGTGGAACAAGACTGACATTTTCACGCTCGACATTGATTAACTTTGCTACTTCTAACTCAAAAGCGTTTATGCCAAGCTCCCAATATTCCAATATCCAAGCCGCCAGTTCTGCTTCTGTTATATGCCTGTTGGCTAGGGTTGTGCCGCTTCTTGTTTCGTCAATATCGGGGGCTTCTGTGATGAGTTCTGCAAGCTGTTCGGAAGTTAGCAAGGTCGGAGCGTCAGTTTGGATTACTACTTTTTCGTACTCTGTTGTAATTGTACTTGCGGCGATTGATTGTACATTTGTACCTAAAACCATTGTTGCTGCTAGGATTACTCCCAAAATTCTCTTTGTTTTCATAGCTGCGGCCTCCTTCGCCAATCGGTGTTTAATTATCTTACACCCTAATTATAGCGCGCTATAATAGGAAGCGCAGCCCCTTTTTTGAAATTTCTCGAAATTATTTTCGATAATCATTGTCGAGTAAATCAACAATAGTGTACATACGGAGGTTAGCCAAAGTCCAAAAAAGCAATGTTTTGATAATGCCCGATTTGTTCATGTTTTCGCTTTCCATGAGTTCGGTAATCATATCAAACATTTCCTGTGTTATGCGGGTATCGAGACGGTTTACTGACTTGCTGCCATAATTAAAGTTTTCGGCTGCTATTTTAGGCAACTCTCGACCGGGGGCATAACGCAAACCGAACCATAAGAGCATACGCACGGTTGCGGCTTTTTCAACCTTTAGGGCTTCTGATATTTCGTTTATTTGCACATCTATTTCTTGCGGAACAAGCACATCTACCCGAATGGGATTTGCCCTTGTATTTTTGCCCTTTTGCTTGGGTTCTTCCAAGGGTTCTTTGTTTATTCCACGGTTCATGCTAACCCTCCGCACCTTTGGAAATTTATTTTACTTGCAATTATACACTATTGACATATGTTCGTCCAGACGGATTACTCGAAAACAGCCCTAAGAAAACCGTCCTCATGCAGATGATTGTATTCCAATAAATCAAGGCGAATTTCGGTATCAATCTGCTTGCTTTCCATGCGTTCACGCCACCTTTGCGTTTTACGACCGGCAATATATTTTCCGAAGATTACCCCGGTGAAAATGCCACCCGCCACGCCAAAAACAGCCGCAATCATTGTATTTTTCAAAAAAATGCTCCTTCCTAATTATATTTATGTAGAAATAAAGGTAGTGCCGACAAGAAAGCCGTCAGCACTACTTTAATTTTTATGTTAGTTGCCGGTTCCTATTGAGGTGGGCGGCAGAAATCCTCCGCTGCCGCCTTGGCTTGCTCCGCTTGTCTGTACATTGGTTTGTATGCTCATGGGATGCCCTTGTGGGCTTGCGTTTATGCCGTATTGTTGCAAATCAAAGTGCGGCATGGCATTTGGGTCTTGAAGCTCTACTGGATTCCAAAATCCGTTTACGTGCAGTACGTTTTGGTGGGGTTGAAATCTCGTAAATGCCCAATTACTTGGGTCTGTGGGGGCAATGGTGTTCCCGGTACGCGACCCCGGCGGTTGGAATGAAACATTTGCGTCACGGCGCACATTTGCGGTAAATACGTCCTGCGGCACAACGCCGCTCCATGTGGTGGGTCTGCCCAAGTCAAAACGAAAATCAATATCGTTTTCAAACTCGTAAGCCCAATTAAACCGCTGTTGCGGCGGGGCGGGCTGGCTTCTTGGGAGTGGCGGGTTAAAAGATTGACTGGCATACGCCGTCATGGGGCTAACAAACATCAGCCCTGCGGCCAAAAGGCCAAATGCAAACATAATCAGTCTGCTTCTTTTTGTTGTTGTCATTTAACAACTCCTTCTCTGATTTTTTTATAGCACCCACTTGAACCCCATTGGGGAATAAGTGAGATTAACTATCTATCTTCGCCGCGATTTCGGCGTTTTGGTTTTGCCGGTTTTTTAGCGGTTGGTTCTTTTCGTGGTGCTTCCGCTTGTTTTTCGGCGGCTTGTTGTGCGGGATTTTTTGCAGATTCTTTTTCGGCTATCAATTCCTTAAAAGCATTGGATTTTTCCCAATCCTTGCGCTCTATGCCGAAGATACCGTCATGGTTTGTTATTTCAGATGAATCGTGTACTGCGGATTCGGTATCGTCATTATAAAGAAGATACACGGCGCAATCTTGCATGAACAACTCTAAAGCACGGTCTTGGTTAAGAGGGAGCATTTCCTCGTAAACGTAGCCAAACTCGTTACGCTCGGTTAAGGTTATGGTCTGGTCGGGCATTATTTCCGATTCTTGCATCTTCAAAGGCACTTCCCGCATATTGCCGTTTTCGTATACCTCGTTAAATTCAACCAACGTAAGCCCTGTAACTTCCGCACAAATTTCATTTGCTTGCCTGAGTGCATCGACATCATCAAGTGCCGCAATAATTTCTTTGCGTTCGGGGTCGCTAAAATCTGCGTGATAAATGCGTAAGTTGTCCTGTTGCTCTTGTTGGGTTGGTTCCGGCTCTCCATGCAGTTCAGCAAGTTTCTTACCCAACTTTTCTAAATGCTCCTGCGTGTCACCGATTGGCATAGCCATATGCTTGATTTTTTCGGCTTTCAAAAGGTCAGCCATTTTCTTTGTAGATTCCGAAGGATGATATTGGATTTTTACAACATTGCCGCTTTCGCACATAAGGCGATTGCTGTCATTGTCGTATTCATACCGCGGTACGGTTATGGTTTTGCCTGCGTTAATACCCCAATCGTTAGAATAGGTCAGCGATAAAGAATCAAGTGCTAATGCGTTTTCATGTACATAGAAAGCGTGTTGAGCGTAATTGCCTACATCGTAAACATTGCCTATTACCGTCTCATCTTCGTAGCCTGTTACCTCAATTACATAACCAATCATATCCTCATCGTTCGGCCGATAATTTACCCATGTTCCATATGCGCCCGTATCTTTAATGAAAACATCTTGCTCATCTAAAATATGTGTACCGTAAGAGCAACAATGCCACATCAGCCGCTTTTCTTCGGGGTTTTCGGCAAGAGCAGCTTTCCATAAAGCATCCACATCTATTTTGAAATCGCCCGGATAATGGATTATGGTTTTTTCGGCTATTTGCCCCAAGAAGTCAATAATATCAACGTCCATAAAACGCCGCACTTCCGGGTCATGGTTTCGCAAGTCAATTTCGCGGATGCTGTCGTAGTTGTCGTTAAGTTCGTGGACTTCGAGCAAATACGCGCCCTCTTGTTCAGAGGCCAGTTCGTTGGCTTGGTTGACCGCATCCACATCATTATCCGCGCCAAAGACTTCTAAATGGGGAAATTCCGTGTTAGGTAAAGAAATTTCCGCTTTGTATTTGCGCCATTCGTCCAAGTCCGGCGTTTCTTTCTGCGGCATGGGAACTTGTTT
>JGI24703J35330_11748066_pt1 | contig 10346 bp, 12 predicted proteins | sample TergutNt197P1_FD_35330 | JGI IMG/M metagenome (IMG submission 35330) | reverse complement strand
GCTCGTCCCCGACGGGTAGAATAACCGAAGTTTGCTTTTGCACGAAAGGGCTCGAACACATGTTAATTATCCAAGGCGCGATTTCGCTTGGGCTTATTTTTTCGCTTATGGCGATTGGGGTTTACTGTACGTTTCGTGTGCTTAAAATGCCGGACCTTTCTGTTGAGGGTTCGATTATTTTGGGCGCGGGGATGACGGCGCGGCTTATTTCCGATTCGTATATCGCGGTCGGCAATCCGTTTTTGATTACGTTTATCGCGATGTTTACGGGAAGCCTCGCAGGTTTTACCACGGGGATTTTACATACAAAGCTGAAAATTCCGTCGATACTGGCGGGTATTTTAACGATGGTTGCGTCGTATTCGATTGTTATTCGCATTATGGATACGTCGAACATCGCGTTGCCGCCGCACGGTCCGTGGCGCGTTACGTCGGTGTTTACGTTTTTGCAGGACTTTGGGCTTTCGCGCTCGAATGCGGTTATTGCGGTCAGTGCGGTGGTTGTCGTTGTGGCGTGCGTGTTGCTGTATTGCTTTATGGGGACGGAATTCGGCAGCGCGATTCGCGCGACGGGAAATAATGCGCAAATGGTAAAAGCGCAGGGAATTAATACGGATTGGACTATCGTGGTCTGCCTGATGCTTTCGAACGGGCTTGTCGCGCTTGCGGGTTCGCTTTGGGCGCAACAGCAAGGCTTTGCGTCGGTGGATATGGGTGTGGGGACAATTGTTGTCGGGCTTGCGTCGGTGATTATCGCCGAAGTGATTTTCCGGCCGCGAATGTTTTGGACGCATCTTATCGCGATTGTCATCGGCTCGATTATTTACCGATTTATTATCGCGCTTGCGCTCGGCGTTGATTTTATGCGCCCGACCGACCTGCGCCTTATCACCGCCGCGATTGTGACACTCGCGCTTGTAATGCCGCTTTTGCGCGACAAAGGCGCGAAAACCTTGGCAAAATTCCGCCGAAGGGAGGGCGCGTAATGCTTTGTGTTGACAATGTTCATATAACGTTCGACCCCGGCACGCCCATCGAAAAGCACGCGATTCAAGGGATTTCGCTAAAACTGGAGCACGGCGATTATGTAACCGTAATCGGCGGAAACGGCGCGGGAAAAAGCACGATGCTGAACCTTGTCGCGGGAACACTTTTCCCCGACACCGGCACAATTTCCGTCGGCGACAAAAACGTTACGTCGTATCCCGAATACAAACGCGCGCTGTATCTCGGTCGCGTTTTCCAAGACCCCCGCGCAGGCACCGCCGCCGACATGAGCATCGAGGAAAACCTCGCCCTCGCGTACCGCCGCGGGAAATTTCGCGGCATGGGCTGGCATATCCGCAAAGGCGAGCGAAAATTTTACCGCGAACGCCTTGCGACTCTCGGCCTCGGGCTTGAAACGCGCCTCAAGGACAAAGTCGGCCTGCTTTCCGGCGGCCAACGGCAAGCCCTGTCGCTGTTAATGGCGACACTAAAACAGCCCCGCGTCCTTCTTTTGGACGAACACACCGCCGCCCTGGACCCAAAAACCGCCAAAACCGTCCTCGACCTAACAAACAAAATCGTACAAGAAAATAATCTGACAACCCTTTGCGTAACCCACAACATGCGCGACGCCCTAAAAAACGGCAACCGCATAATAATGATGCACGACGGAAAAATTATCCTCGACATGAAAGGCAAAGAAAAAGCAGACCTCACCGTGCAAGATTTGTTAAAAATGTTCGAATCCGCAAGCGGCGAAGAAATGCTTTCGGACAGAATGCTCTTAACATAGAGAACACCGGGGACACGTGTCGTCAGCGACGCATTCCCTCGAAGCCGGGAGCAGTTTCCTCGTGCATAAAAAAACAGCCCCTTTGGCAAAATAAGCCGAAAGGGGCTGTTTTTATGAAATCGAAAATTGTCTACTGGCTGAAAAAACTATTTTACATTGTGTTTTCAATCGTTATGATTGCGGTGTGTGTAAATATGTTCCTTGGCCCGCATAATATCGCGGCGGGAGGGCTTACCGGGCTTGCGATTATTTTGGAGGAATGGCTGGGCGTAGGTCGGTCCACGGTTATTTATATCGGAAACGCGGCGGTTTTACTTCTCGCACTGGTGTTTCTCGGCAGAGAGGTTTTTTTTAACACGCTTATCGGCGCGGCACTTTTGCCTGTGTTTGTCGGAATAGTCCCGAGAATTACACTGATAAATGATACGATGCTTTCGATGGTAATCGGCAGCGCGATTTTCGGCATTGCGGTGACGATTTTATACGCAAACAAGGCGTCAAGCGGCGGCACGGCGATTCCGCCGCTTATTTTAAAAAAGCATTTCAACATGTCGCCGTCAATCGGGCTGTTCATTACCGACGGTATCGTCGTAATTTTATGCCTCTTTGTGTTCGACGTTGACGCGTTTTTCTTTGCGATTGCGTCGATTTTCATTACCTCCGCAACGATGAGCTATTTGGAAAACGGCATAAGCAAAAAGAAAATGGTGTACATTATTTCCGGTTTCCACGAGGCAATAACACGAGAAGTTTTGCACGACATCGGACGCGGTGTAACAATAATCCCCTCCGTAGGCGCGTTTGAAAACACGGAACGTCCGATGCTAATGGTCACACTCAACTCTAAGGATTACCAAAAGCTCCTCGGAATCGTCGATAAGCACGACAAGGAGGCGTTTATGATAACCGACACCGTTTCCGACGTGCATGGCGAGGGCTTTACCTACGAGTCCGGTAGCGTGTAAAAATTTGTTGGTTTACGCGTAAATATGCTACAATTGAAAAAAAATTTTTCGAAATGGTGGGGAAAATATGGCGTTGGTTGCGGTACAAAATGGAACAAGGGTAGAAATCAGACGAGATGAAAAGGATTCTATGCCATATCTGACAACAGTTGGCGATATTTTAGATGAAAGCCGCGTATTGCTGGATGTAATTCGCATAGGCGGCGAGGAATTGCGCCTGCCCGAAGCAACGCAATTTACCGTGCGTTTTTTCACAGAGCGCGGCGTTTATATTTATCCCTCCATGATGCTTGGGTACGAATCCAGGGGCGAATATGAATTCATGGTGTTTCAAACACAAGGCAGCGGCGAAAAAGTCCAACGCAGACAAGCCTACCGACTGCGTTGCGGCCAAGAAACCGACTTCAAAGTGTTTGACCGCGTAGGTTCCGTTCAAACAATCGAGGAAGGCTTCATCCGAGACATAAGCAGCGGCGGCGTACGTCTGTACGGAATGAACGAGCTGGAAATAAACACCCATCTCTACATCCGCCTCCCAATGATACACGACCTATGGACCCACGCAACTATTTTGTCCAAAGACCGCCTCTACGACGCAAAATTCAACTGGCAATACGGAGTAGAATTCATGGGTTTAAGCGAAAATTATGTAGAATCAATTACGCAGTTCGTACTTGTGGAACAACAGAAGGCACGAGCGAGGAAGTAAGCGCGCCAAGCGCGCGGTGGGCACCGGGGGCATGTGTCGGCGGCGACGCATTCCCTCGAAGCCGGGAGCGGTTTTCCCGGCCCATAAAAAAAGAGTCGGCGAGTGACACTCGCCGACTCTTTTTTTCATGGGTTAGGAAATTGCTCCCGGCTTCGAGGAAATGTGCCGATTTCGACACATGTCCCCGGTGCCCACTGCGCGCTTGGCGCGCTTTTTCAAATCTCCGAAACAGGGGCGGAATGGAAAGACTAAACAATCTCCACGTTCACCTTTTTTTCCTCATTTATGGCGGCGGCCTTTACTAATGTGCGGATTGCGCGGGCTATGCGGCCTTGTTTGCCGATTACTTTGCCCATATCGTCGGGGGCGACTTTTAGGCGGAGGGTGGTTATGCCGCCTTTGTCTTCCTCGATTACATCGACCGCGTCGGGGGCATCCACCAGGCTTTTCGCGAGCAGGATTAGAAGTTCTTTCATTTAAACGCCCTCCTGCTCCTGCGCTCCGGATTTTTTCAAAAGTGCGCGCACGGTGTCGGTTGGTTGCGCGCCTTTTGAAATCCAGTCTTTTGCGGCTTCGGTGTCGATGCGGATTTCTGCGGGTTGGCGAGTTGGGTCATATGTGCCGATTTCTGCCAAAACTTTGCCGTCGCGCTGGTTGCGGCTGTCCGCTACCACTACGCGATAAAACGGTGCTTTTTTTGCACCCATTCTTTTTAAACGAATTTTTACCATTTCAATTTCTCCTTTTTATTTGTGAATTTTTAGGGCGTGATTCGTCAGGCCGGAAGCAAAGCCTATTACCGCGCCGCTTTCTTCCGCGATAAATTGATGCCGCACTTGGGGCGAATCCGGTACACCGTCCCGAATTTCGATTTTTTTGAAGTCGTCATAAATATCCTGAAGCTCTTTTGGGGTTATGTCCCTGTCTGTGATATTCATTACGTCACGTCATTCTGTTTTGTCTTTGGACTGATTTTTGCCTGTTTCCGCCTCGGCGATTATTCGCTTAATGACCTTGTGCGCGGTGTCGGGCTTGCCTTCTTCGTGCAGCGAATCGAGCGAGTACAGAACGGTTAACAGCTCCAGTTTTGTCACTTTTCCTCACCTCCGCTATCCGAAGAAGGGCAGGTTGCCCATTTTGCCGAAAAGTCCCTTTTTCTTTTTCATGCCACCGCCTGTGAAGCCTTTTAGCATTTTGCGCATTTCTTCAAATTGCTTTAGCAGGCGATTGACTTCCTGAATTGTGCGACCGCTTCCGGCGGCTATGCGCCGTTTGCGCGAGCCGTTTAGAACGGAGGGGTCGCGGCGTTCCGCGGGGGTCATGGATTGGATTATCGCTTCCATGTGTGCCATTGCTTTCTCGTCGACTTGTGCGTCGGCGAGGGCGGCTTGATTCATGCCCGGCATCATGCCCAAAATGTCCTTGATGTTGCCCATTTTTTTGATTTGTTGCATTTGGGTCAGGAAATCTTCGAGGTCGAGGGAGTTTTCGCGGAATTTTTTCTCAAGCGCGGCGGCTTCTTTTTCGTCAAACGCCGCTTGCGCCTTGTCGATTAGGCTTAAAACATCGCCCATTCCGAGGATTCGTGACGCCATTCGGTCGGGGTGGAAGGGTTCCATGTCGTCGAGTTTTTCGCCCATCCCTACATATTTTACGGGCTTGCCCGTGACCTTTTTTACCGATAAAACCGCGCCGCCGCGCGTGTCGGAGTCCAGCTTTGTTACAATTATTCCGTCGAGCCCGAGCTTTTCGTCAAAGGTTTTCGCGACATTTACCGCGTCCTGCCCCGTCATTGCGTCAACGACAAGGAGAATCTCCTGCGGGCGAACTTTTGCGCGGATTTCGCCGAGTTCGTCCATTAACGCGTCGTCGATGTGCAAACGACCCGCGGTGTCGATTAAAACGAGGTCGTGATTATTTTCGGCGGCGTGCGCAAGGGATTTTTCGGCGATTACAACCGGGCTTTCCTTGTCGCCCATCTCGAAAACGGGGATATCGTAGGTTTTTCCGACGACTTGCAACTGTTTGATTGCCGCCGGACGATACACGTCGCACGCAACTAGAAGCGGTCGCTTGCCCTGTTTGCGCAAAATCCCCGCGAGCTTGCCGCTCGACGTCGTTTTTCCCGCGCCCTGCAAGCCCACCATCATGTAAACCGTCGGCGGTTTCGGCGCGAATGTAAGTTGACTTTGCGTGTCACCCATTAGTGCGATTAGTTCTTCGTGAACGATTTTTATAACTTGCTGTCCGGGGTGCAAACTTTCCAAAATTTCTTGCCCCACGGCCTTTTCCGTTACACCGGCGATAAATTCCTTTACGACGCGGAAATTTACATCGGCTTCAAGCAGAGCCAGCCGCACCTCGCGCATGGCCTCCTTGACGTCGGCTTCGTTTAACTTGCCCTTGCCGCGCAGTTTTTTGAAAACATTTTGCAGTTTTTCACCCAGCGATTCAAATGCCATTTTTGTCATTCGCTGAACGCACAAATTTTTGATGAAATTCGTCGCCCGCGCTCCTCCGTCAAGATTTTTTTCATTAGGCTAATAAATTTTCACGCTAATAAATTTTCAAGATGCCTGCGAATTTGCGAAATAATCGCGGGGGCTTCGGGTGTTTGCGGGTTATTTTCGAAATCTTCGAGCAAAAGCCGAATTTTCCGCACGTCGGTTTTGCGATTTTCGTGTTTTTCAATCAGCCCGAGCCGCTTGTCGTAATATTCAAGCCGCGTTCCCGACCGCTTTAAAATATCCGCGACGGCCTGCGGCGTAATGCCCTCCGTCGCACCGATTTCCGCAAGCGAGCAGTCGTCCATATGGTGCATCGCGAAAATTTCGCGCTGCCTATGCGTGAGAAGGTTTTCGTAAAAATCGTACAACAAGTTTTTGCGTTGTCGCGTTTCGGGCAAATTCATGGACTCATACCCTTCAAGTAGAACACCTTTGTGAAGTATATTTGCTTTAGAGGGGTTTGTCAACACGAAAGCGCGCCAAGCCAGGATATCCTAATGCGATTACAAAACCGTTAAATTCATTGCGAAAAAAGTTAATATGGGAGGGATTTTTTATGATAAAATCCCATGTTTGACACTTACATACTTTTCGCCATTCGCTGAACGCACAAATTCCTGATGAAAATTGGTCGCCCGCGTTTCCTTCTTCGAATTTTCACACTTTTTAACCTACTGCACCATCCTGCAAAAAAGAGTCGGCGAGTGACACTCGCCGACTCTTTTTTTTGCAGGCGATGAAACTGCATCCGGCTTCGAGAGAACGCGCCGCCGCCGACACATGCCCCCGGTGCCAATGCGCGCTTGGCGCGCTTTTTTATTTTCGCTTGACAATCGTGTATTAATATATATAATACACGCAAGGAGGCGGGCATCATGTTCAAAATTGATTTGAAAAACCGCAAGCCGATTTACGAGCAGGTCATTGAAAACTTCAGACGGCTGATAATTTCCGGGCGGCTGAAGGAGGGCGACCGTGTGCCCTCGGTGCGCGATATGGCGCGGGAGCTTAATGTTAACCCGAACACGGTGCAAAAGGCGTACCGCGAGCTTGAGGCGCGAAAATATTTTTATACCGTGCTTGGGCAGGGCAGCTTTATTTCCGCGCCGCCCGAGGAAACGGGCGAAATCGACGCGCTTTTGGAGCAATTGCACGCCATAGTACGCGAGCTGATTTTTCGCGGAAAAAGTAAGGACGAGATAGTCATTTTTATCGAAGAAACGGGAGGGCAAAATGATAAACGTTAAAGGGCTTACGAAAAATTTCGACGGCTTCGACGCGCTGAAAAATTTTAATATGCGCGTGGAGAAGGGGAGCATTTACGGGCTTGTCGGCGTAAACGGCGCGGGGAAAACCACGGTTATTAAGCATCTCGCGGGGGTTTTTCGCGCGGACTCGGGCGAGGTAAGCATCGCGGGCGAGGATGTTTACGATAATGCGAAAATAAAATCGCGCACGGGCTATGTGTGCGACGATTTATACTTTTTTCCGCAGTACACGCTCAAATCGCTTGGCGCGTTTCATGCGAAAATGTACGAGGGGTGGAGCGAGGCGGTTTTTTCCGAGCTGGTCGCCCTTATGGGGCTTGATATAAAGCGCAGGGTCGGGCGTTTTTCCAAAGGAATGCAAAAGCAGGCGGCACTCGCACTTGCGCTTGCAACCATGCCCGACGTGCTTCTCCTCGACGAGCCAATCGACGGACTTGACCCGATTGTGCGCAAAAAAATTTTTGACAGAATCATCGACGACGTTGCCGACAGGAAAATGACGGTGCTTATTTCCTCGCACAATTTAAAGGAAATGGACGGAATTTGCGACACCGTCGGGATTATAAAAAACGGCGAAATGCTTGTTGAAAGCGAACTTGACGCGCTCAAGGACGAAATGAAAAACAAATTCGAACACACGCCGCCGTCGCTGGATGAAATTTTTATCTACTTATATGAAAATGAGGTGAGCAAAAATGATTAACAAGGCCTTGCTTGTCGAGCAGCTTAAACGATTTTGGGCGATTCCCGCGATTGCGGCGTTGCTTTTTGTGCTTGTTGTGTACATTCCCGCGCTTATGCCAAACCAGTGGGCGGCACTTCGGAATGTCGTTGACATTATTTCTTTCGGCAACCTTTATATGCTGCTTATCATGGTTGCGACGCCTGTTGCGGCGGCGTTTTGTGTGTTTGGCTCGTTTTTTAACAAGCGCGCCGCGACCGCGTTTTACGCGATGCCGCTTTCGAAGAATCAAATTTTCGCCACAAACGCGGCGGCGGGGTTGATTTTAAGCGTGTTGCCCGTTTTGTTTTTCTGCGTGGTGCTTTTGTTGCCGATGGCGTTTCATCAAAATATTCGCGACGAGTTTGCGGCTTGGGAGGCGGCGGTGTCGATAGCCGAGTCGGGGTTTGGGCATATGCAAGCGGAGCGTTTGTATCAATTCGTGCCGCAATATCATTTGCCGCGCTCGATTTTGCCCGCTTGGCACGAGTACGCGCCGATTAATTCGTTGCCCGTTATCGCCGGGCTTTTCCTGCGGATGCTGCTTGCGACCGTGTTTTATTTCGGCGTGGCGTGGCTGGCGTTTTCGCTTGCGGGGCATGGGTTTTCTGCTGTTGTTATCGTCGGGGTTTTGCCGTTTTTGCCGACGGCGGCGCGGTTTTTGGGTGAAATGGCAGGACTTATGTACGTTTTCGGATTTCCTTCGCTTAACCCCGACATGACTATAATGATGTTTTTGGCGTACCACAATCCCGCCGCGTGGGGGCTGATTATTCGGCACAACTTTCTTCCGTACGGGCACGCCGTTATTATTCCCGCGCTCATTTACATCGTACTCGGTGCGGCGATTTATGCGGGTGCGTTTTTTGTAAGCCGCGCGCGGAGGCCCGAACGCACGGGAATGCCCGTGATGTTCGCGCCGGTGAAAAACGTGCTGATTTTTTTGATGTCGTTTTTGGGGATGATTCTTTTGGGCTCGCTGTTTTTGACGATTGATAACAGCGCGGTGATGATGTACGTCGGCTTTGTTGCGGGGTTTGCAATCGGATACGTCGGCGCGCAGATGATTGCGGAAAAGTCGTTTCACATCGGCGGAAAACTGCGGTTTTTCCCGCGATTTGCGGGTGTTGCGGCGGGGATTTTCGTTGCGATGCTTCTTATAACACAGTTCGGGGTTGGATTTTATATTAACCGCGTGCCGCACGAGGACGAAATAGCGGGCGTTTTTGTAACAAACGGGTGGTGGCTCGGGGGAATTCCCGACGACGAATGGGCGCGTATTGCCGTTTCCGACCCGGATTTTATCGCGGCAACGCGCGAGGCGCACGAGACAATTCTCGCCGCGCGAAGCGAATTGCACAACCCTCCGTTTTTCGGTGCCGCAACATATGTGCGCGAACTCGCCGACGGCACGTTCGAAACCCGCGAAAATTTAACCATCCAATATTTCCTGCACAACGGCCGGACCGTTCAAAGGCAATATTCGATTACGGGCGATTTTATCAATGACGCGGGGCTTGAGGCATTTTTAACGCGCCGCGAGGTTGTTCTTGCACCGTACACGGCGTTTCGTATGCCGGAGCATATTCGCGGCATCGCGCTTCATTTTAATACTCCGATTGTCGAGCTTGGCGCAGACGGGCATGTTTTGGTTTTTGAATCCGGGCGAAATTTTGTGCAAATTACAGACCCCGATGAAATCGCCGTTTTGCTTGAAATAATCGCGGACGGCGGGGTTGAAACCGCCACTCAAATGCGCAGGCAGAGAGTGAGAGTCCGCGACGTTTCGCACGACGAGAGGATGTTGCGGGAGTGGTTGGCGGAAAATCCTGCGGGATGGGAATGGGAAGCCGTACGCGCTACGGATGCGATTGCAGATTTAATCGCGCCGCCATCCCTGCGCATCAACTTCGATATAAACTGGTTCGACGCCCCAATGGCAATTCGAACCCAGGGCTTCCACGCGCCGTTTGTGCAGGGGGACGCGGTTTTGCGGATTTGGGAGCAGGTCGCGGAATGGGGGCATGTTGTTGAGGATGTGGTTTTTGTGGAGTGAAGCGCGCCAAGCGCGCAGTGGGCACCGGGGGGATGTGTTGGCGGCGACGCGTGCTCTCGAAACCGGGAGCAGTTTCCCCGCGTAAAAAAAACGAGTCGGCGAGTGACACTCGCCGACTCGTTTTTAACGGACCGAGAAACTGCTCCTGCGCATCAGCTTCGAAATAAACTGGTTCGACGCCCCAATGGCAATTTTTAAGCTAGTTGCTCTACCGAAAATTCGCTGAACTTTTAAAACCCGTAGTTTAGGAACCGTCAAACAATAACATGACGAAATGAGAAAAAAATGATAAGATATTTTTACCAAAAAACAAGGGGGTAAAAATATCATGGAAGAGCGG
>JGI24703J35330_11748067_pt1 | contig 10352 bp, 9 predicted proteins | sample TergutNt197P1_FD_35330 | JGI IMG/M metagenome (IMG submission 35330) | reverse complement strand
AGATTATCAAGGAAGTAGCGAGTCGCAACTGGATTGGATAAAAAGTGAAGACGAGTGTTTCTACTTCCGAAGAAATCTTGAAGAGGGGATTCTTAGTCGAAGATAAAGGATGAACCTCAAGAGATTATCAAGGAAGTAGCGAGTCGCAACTGGATTGGATAAAAAGTGAAGATGAGTGTTTCTACTTCCGAAGAAATCTTGAAGAGGGGATTCTTAGTCGAAGATAAAGGATGTACCTCAAGAGATTATCAAGGAAGTAGCGAGTCGCAACTGGATTGGATAAAAAGTGAAGATGAGTGTTTATCGATAATGAAAAAAATGCAATAAAATAATCGGGGGCATTATTATGAAAGTAAATTTATATGATTTTATAATAAACAATGTAAATGAACAAAAAGCCAAATTCCTTATTTTTGATTTGGGTGGATTAACAACATGTAAACAAATATACGATTATCGAATAAAAGAAAATTCAGAAGAAATTATTTTCACTGTTCAAGATGAGACGTACCGAGTCCGAATTTAATAGAAGGCGAATTTTGAATTAAAGCATGACTCAAAGAAATTGAAATGTATATAAAAAGTCTGATTATTATAAATCAGACTTTTTCTCATATTATGCTTTTTTCTTTTTCTTATCTTTTGGCAAAATCTGATTTAAGATGATACCTACGATTGCTGCAAGAGCCATACCACCAATCGTGATATATCCAAAGTGTAAATCCATATCACCAATTCCGATTACTAGGATTACAGATGCGATAATTAAATTTCTTTGTGAACCTAAATCCACTTTTCCATCAACCATTACTCGGACACCACAAGCTCCGATAATTCCAAAAAGAAGGATTGATACCCCACCCATAACTGGAAATGGAATTGTTCCAACAAAGTTTGTAAATGGTTGAATAAATCCGAGTAAAATTGCGATGACAGCAGCTCCACCTATTACCCAAACTGAGGCAACTTTTGTAAGTCCGACTACACCAACATTTTCAGAATAAGTTGTATTAGCTGGTCCACCAATAATTCCCGCAACCATAGAACCTAAACCATCACCAAGTAAAGTTCGATGTAGACCTGGTTTTTTTGTTAAATCACGACGTAAAATATCGTTTAAAACCATTACATCTCCGATATGTTCAGCGATAGTTACAATTGCAACTGGAAGCATCAATGCAGCGATTTCCCATGTAAATTGAGGACGATAATTTAAAATTGCTAGTTCTAGATTGTTAAAGATTCCTGTGTTTTCTACAGCAGTTAAATCTACAATTCCTAGAATTACCGATAAAATATAGCCTACAACCATACCAATAAAAATCGGTAACAACTGGAATATCCCTTTAGTATACATAGAAACAAATATCGCAGTGAGCAATGTTACAAAAGCGATAATCACGTATAAACCATTCCAATCACCAGTACGCGCACCACCTGTTTGAGTCGACCAACGCACAGCAACAGGCGCAAGATATAAACCGATAATCATAATCGTCGGACCAATTACAACTGGAGGAAGAAGCTTATTTACCCATCCTGTTCCGGTGAATTTTATAATCATAGCAATCAGTACATATAATAGGCCGACCATAATTAGCCCACCTGTTACAGCACCTTGGTTGGCATTATCAACAATATAACCATATTCGTTAACGGTTGCTCCAATAAAGCGAGACGCGACAATCGGAGAAATAAAGGCAAACGATGAACCTAGAAATACTGGCACTTTTCCTTTAGTACAAATGATATAAATTAGTGTTCCAACACCGGATGAAATTAATGTTAATCCAACAGGTAAACCAGTTAAAACTGGAACGAGAATTGTTGCACCAAACATCGCTAATACGTGCTGTAAACTAAGTGATAACCACTTAAATGCAGCTGGACGTTCGTGTGTATCTAAAATTAAATCATTTTTCAAAATAATCACCTCTTCAATTTTAGGGCATAAAAAAAACCCATTACTTACAAATGGACAAGAAAAACTGCAAAAAAACACGAATAGAATATTAAGTGCTTTTTGGTCTCACTGTACCACTTTTAAAGCGTCTTAGTAATTCTACACGAATCGCGTTCATTTGTCAAGGCTAATTTGTGATTTTTTTAATTTTCCATAAATTATCAAGTCAATCCGAACACTTATTCGATAATATACAATTTTTTCTTTAATAAAAAACCACAGGTTGCGTTAAGATTTCGAACTTGTGATTTTTTATAAAATTTATTATAGAAACGGATTATAAAAACGTCCACCATTCACATAAAATAACCAAATACAAACACCTAATATTACTATCGCAGAAATAATTCCGAATGCGTCATATTTTGTCATCGGTCGATACATATACCAAGTGCGTTTTTTTAATTTACCAAATCGTCTCAACTCCATTGCAGTTGTTACCGTGTCGATTTTTTCCAAACTTACAAAAATAAGCGGGAATATAATTTGAGCTATTCCTTTCAACCGTTTTAATAATGAAGCTTTTTTACTCATCTCATATCCACGAGCTTGCTGTGCGTGGGTTATGTCGAAAAATTCATCCTGGATATCCGGTATATAACGAAGGGCCAAAGCTACAGAATATGCAACTTTATACGAAACACCGATACTATTCAAACTAGAAGCAAATTCTGAAGGTGAGGTTGTAAGAACAAAGAGTAGAGCAAGTGGCAATGTGACGAAATATTTTAGTGCTAGATTAAACATATAAAATCCTTGTTCGGCGGTAAATGTTAAATAACCTCTTCCAAATAACACAGTTCTCGACCCATAAAGCACTTCTCCATGTGTGGGTTGAAATAAGTAGACGGCGGTTAAATTCAAAACTGCAAATACAAAAACGATTCTTGTTACAAAACGGATATCTCGGTATTTTATTCCAGATAATTTGAGAAGAATAAGGCTAAGAATCCCGATTGAGAGTAAAAATCTTGTATCGAAAGTTATCATGCTAGATACAGATACAAAAATAAAAAATATGAGTTTTGATGTTCCGGTCATGCGGTGAATAAATGAAACTCCCGGAATATAGGTTAAAAATTGTTTACGATTCATAAGCTCGCACCTTTTTTTCATAATTAATAAAATGTTTTGTAAAATCTTTAGGATCCTCAAGACCAACAATTTGCGCCAATATAAATAAACTCGTTTCTTTTAAATGCGCCATATTAACTAAATCAATGTTGGTTAAAACGTCAACTGGAGATAAATCCGCAATTAGTTTTCCATCGGTCATTACTAATGTTCTATTGGAATAATCAAGCATTAAATGCATATCGTGGGTTATCATAATAATCGTTTTACCCATTTCGTTTAACTCTTGTAAAAATCTCATAATTTCAGAATAGTTTTTATAATCCTGCCCAGCAGTCGGTTCGTCCAGAATAATGATATCTGGATTAAGAACTAAAATTGCGGCAATCGTAACGCGTTTTTTCTGACCATAACTAAGTGTCGCAATCGGCCAGTTTCTAAAAGGATAAAGTCCTGTAATTTTAAGAGTATCTTCAACCAGTTTGACAATTACATCCTCATCCACATTTCTCAACCTTAAACCAAGCGCTACCTCATCAAAAATCATTTTTTGAGAAATCATCTGATTCGGATTTTGCATAACATACCCAATTTTATCAGCACGCTCTTTAATAGAAAAAGATTTGAAATCTACACCCTGCCAACTCATTTTACCATTTGTTGTGATAAAACCAGTGATCGCTTTTGATAATGTAGACTTACCTGCACCATTTTGACCAACAATACTGATCATTTCACCTTTGTTGATGGTGAGATTAATATCATCAAGTGCTTTTGGCATTCTAGGCTGATACGAAAAATTAATCTCCCTCAATTCCAGCACAGACGTTTTTACAAGATGTTCTTCTTTTTCACCCTCTGCGGAAGCCCACTTTGAAAGTTTTGCTTTTAAACTAGGAGAATTTATTTTATCGAGTCGTTCGATATTTAATACAGAATCAAGATCAATATTAGCATATTTCATTGCAGAGATATACAGTGGTTCACGGATTCCTGTTATTGACAAAATATCAGATTTTAAAATATTAGCAGGAGTATCATTTGCGATAATGGAACCATCTTTCATTACAATAATACGATCTATATCACGATAAAGAACATCTTCGAGTCGATGCTCGATTATAACAATTGTTGTATTTGTTAAACTAGCGATTTCATCTATTAATGCAATCGTTTCTTTTCCACTTAGAGGATCCAAATTTGCAAGAGGTTCATCGAATAACAAAATTGGAGGAGAAGAAATTAAGACTCCTGCCATCGAAACCCGTTGTTTTTGACCACCAGATAATTTTTGGGGAGAATACTCAAGTAAGTTATTCAGATTTAATGTTTTAGCCCAATCTGAAACTTGATTTCTCATTTCAATAAGATTTGTTTGATCATTTTCTAGAGCAAAAGCCATATCTTCAGCAACAGTCAATCCTATAAATTGTCCATCTGTATCTTGGAGGACTGTACCGCAAGAAAAAGACATATCAAGTAGGGAAGTTTTCGACGGATTTTTGCCGTCTACAATAAGATCTCCTGTAATAGTACCTTCGTAAATATTGGGAATAAGACCGTTAATCGCATGTCCTAAAGTAGTTTTACCACTACCACTTGGTCCAACTATTGCGATTTTTTCACCTTCATATACACTTAAATCGATATTTTGGAGTGTTGGTTTGGCTTGGACATAATATTGAAAACTAAAATTTTTAAATTCAATCATTTTCTTTTTCAATGGACATCCTCCTTTTCATGTAAAACTCAAAAGATGGTCCGTTGATAATTTCAACAGACCACGTAATTAAATAATTATTCTTGAGTTAAGCTTCCTTTTTTTGTTCGAGTCGATGCATACCCTTTTAACAAAATCGTTCCGATAATTCCAACAGCTATGGCATTAGTAATTCCCGCAAAGATTCCTTGCGTAAATACTCGGTTGACAGGTTCTGAATAGACAATGATATCCCCGATTGGAGCAATCAATCCCCAAACTATGAAATTTCCTAGAACTTGAATAATGTTAAAGCGGATAATTGCTTTCGTCCCGAATTCTCCATTTGAAAGTTCTTTACCGTTTGCCGAGTATGCAAATAATGCACCTAAAATTGCAGAACCAGCTACCCAAGTCCACCAAATTCCACCCCAGATGAAGGCATCATTTAATGCATGTCCAATTAGACCAATAGTAAAACCAACAATTGGTCCAAATAAAACAGACATAAGTGCTAAAAATGGATAAGATGATTGAATTGTTGTGTTAGGAATAAATGCGACTGGAATACTCACATATGACCTAAGAATGAAAAAAACTGCTGACCCGATACCTATTGCAACAACTTGTTTAACTGATAATTGATGTTTCATATGAACATACACTCCTTAAGATGTTTTTATAACAAAAATCCATTTTAATTAAAGCTATACGACTCACTATTGTAGCAGAAAATAAGAGATTCGTAAAGTTGTAAGTGTTTTAATTTTATAAAAGTAAACTAAAAATAAAAAAAATAATTTTAACCAAAGATGATAACGATATTATTTTGCGTTAGAAGATTTTTTTAATTGCTAAATCTGATTTAATTTGTTATAATTTGACGATCAGTAACAAGGAGGCTACATCATGGATAAGAAATTAGAGTTTTTAAAAGAATTAACCGATGCAAATGGAATCCCAGGCAACGAAGGTGCAGTTAGAAAAGTCTTCAAAAAAATGGTAACTGAGGTCGCAGATGAAGTTACTCAAGATAAACTGGGATCAGTAATCGCGAAAAAAATCGGTCATGTTGGAGGCCCAAAGATTGCTATTGCTGGACATTTAGACGAAGTAGGCTTTATCGTTCACTATATTGATGATTCAGGTTTTATTAAATTCAAACCTGTGGGAGGCTGGTGGTCACAAGTACTACTTTCACAACTTATGACCGTTACAACTTCAACTGGCGCAACCTACCATGGAATCATTGGTTCAACACCGCCACATGTATTAACTCCAGAACAACGCAAAAAAGTAGCAGAACTCGATTCAATGTTTATCGATTTTGGAGTAGATTCAAAAGAAGAAGCAGAAGCACTTGGAATAAAACCTGGTGATATGATAACACCATACATGGAATTTAAAACTCTAGCAAATCCAAAATATATGCTAGCTAAAGCATGGGATAATCGCTTTGGTTGTGCATTAGTTATTGATGTATTAAACAACTTAAAGGAACAATCCCATCCAAATGAGTATTTTGCGATTGCAACTGTACAAGAAGAAGTTGGACTACGCGGTGCGACTACAGTTGGAAATATGATTAATCCAGATATCGTAATTGGAGCCGACGTTGTACTTGATGGTACAGTTCCTGGAGCTGAAAAAATCAAAACAAAAATGGGTAAAGGTCCTTGCATAATGCTTATGGATGCAGGAACAATAGGACATAAAGCACTTAGAGAATATGTGATGGCTCTTGCCGAAGAACTTGAAATCCCAATACAACTTGATGTATTAATGGGTGGTGGAACTGATGCAGGAACAATGCACAAATCACATGACGGTGCACCAGCAATCTCATTTGGAGTAGCAACACGATATATCCACTCAAATGGATCAATTATGCACCGAGATGATTATGATAATGCAGTAAAATTAATGACTGAATTTGTAAAAAGATTCGATTCAGATGCATTAAATTCTGTAGTTTATGCAGACTAAATAAATTAGAATACTTAATTAAAACTTTAGATAGGTAGGTAAAAAAAGAATGAATATGAGTTACATCGTGCCGTTTGTATTAGGAGTTATTTTTGTTGGAGTAAATGGATTAACCCAATTAGTTTTTGCACAAACACAAGGATTTAAATTAAAACCAGCAAGTATTGGATTAATTATCGCAGCAGTTATGAGTGGAATCCTTGGACTTGTTACACCTATCACAGGACAATCAGCAATGATTGCTTTAGCGGGAAAAACAGAAGAACGTGACCAAAGAGTAGCAGCATTATTATTATCGTCAGTCCTCATGGCGCTTCTTGGATTAACTGGATCAATTTCAGTAGCAATAGAATTTGCAGGTCCGGCAATTATGGCTGGGATGATGGCTGGTGTCGGGTTAATGCTTACTGGAGTCGGGACAGATTTTATCATGGATAAACAAAAAGGTAATGTCGGAGTAGGAGTTGTATCTTTACTTAGTGCATTTGCTATTTATTTCTGGTTCTTTGGAAATCCAAATGTCTTAGTCTACACAGTTGCAGGATCTGTTTCATTATCAACAATCTACTATTTAGTTTTCCAGCACAAAAACTCAGGAGAAACTTTAGTTGTTCCTGAAGGTGAAACTGAAAATGGAAAATTCTGGACAAAAGAATACTGGGCAACAGATGACTGGAAAATCGTAAAACCTCGTTTTACTCTAAAAGCAATCATCTCAGCTGCAGCACTAATTTGTTTAGGAGTAGGAATCACAACTTCGTTTGGAGCAATAAATGCTGGAATGGCAGGAGCAGCAGCTGGACTTGAAGGACCACTGCCACAAAATTTCGATCACTTAACACTCGTTTCAGGAATTGCAGGATTTGCGAGTGAATTATTCGGTGGAATGCCACTCGAAACTATTATCTCTGGAACGGCATCAGCCCCATGGCCAGTAGCAGGAAATGTCGCAGTACTTACATTACTCGCTGTATTATTAATTATCGGGGTAGTAACAAAAATTTCGAAATATATGCCAACTCAAAGTATCGCAGGATTTTTAGTAATCATTGGTATTTTCTCAACATTTTTACCACAAATTCGAAATACAGGATTTGCAAGTGATATACCAGTAGCGGGAGTTACAATGGCTGTCACAAAATTAACGAGTAATCCGTTTATCGGAGTACTCGCAGGACTCGCAACACGAGCAGTCGGACACTTAATCGGACTCGCATAAAAAAACAAAGTATTAATAGAAAATCAACATCTATTAATACTTTTTTTGTGTTGATTTTTTTTAATGTAAAATCTCATGAAAAATGACCTCAAAGACTGTACCATAGAAGTACAGTCTTTGAGGTCGCAGTAGAATCTTGGTGAAAATTTATTTTTTTTGACTTAATGGATAATCCATTCTATATGGTCAACAGTTGAGAGTAGGTTCACTAAATCGTGAAAGCCAACCATGTGGTTGTCAAAAGATAACTTTTTAGATCCGACATGAACCGTTAGGTTCATGATACCAAATATAAATACTTGTTCTACTTTGTGAATTTCACTAAAGGCAATATTTTTCTTAGAAAATAAATTTTTAAAGTGCAAACTTTTGTCGGTTAATTGTACCTTTAGACCGATTCGCTTTGATAATTCGTAAGTGATATAGATAACGATACAAAAGGCTATTATTGAGGCGAAGTTGAGGGATGCCAATTGAACCCAAAATAAAATACCAAGCGAGAGTAAACCAATTGCAACAATAATATCACCATAAATTGTGAGTGCGGGATATTTTAATATTTTTGCGGTTTCTAGTATGGTTGCGTTTATTCGATTTGTATTTTGTAAACTTAATTTTGTTGTAATTACTTCCATTACGATTAAAAATCCGATAATTAGTAGTACTCTTATCAAAAATAAACACCTCACTTGGCCTTCTTGATTGCAAAAAAAAAGTGGTGCCCGGTGCGAGAATCGAACTCGCAGCTACGCATTACCATTGCGTCATTTTACCATTAAACTAACCCGGCTTATCCAACAAAAATAATGATACCATATTTCAAAATAAATTTCAACCTAAAACACTAAAATTATCTCTGAATTTTCTATCTTTTGTAGTGAGGATATGATAAAATATGTACATTAGATTTATGAGGTGAATATATGAAGTCAACAGTTAATCTCAAACAAGCATTATTTTCTGAACTAATGGGCTCTTTGTTTTTATTATTTATTGTAAATGGTGTCGTTATTTTATTTGATTCGCTAGGTGGAAGCTCACAAACTTTAGTTTTTACAAGTGCTATCGCTGTACCCGCAATTTTATTTGTAAATATCGAGATTTTTGGTCCATTTTCTGGCGCGCACTTTAATCCTCTAGTTTCGATGATTGAGTATTTTGAGAAGAGAATTTCCATCAAAATTTTCACTTTGTATATAATAGCCCAATTTTTAGGTGGACTTCTCGGAATTATCACAAGCCATTTAATTTTTTATACTATTCATCCCTCTATATTACAGATATCTTCTATTAAAAGAATTCAATCCGCATATGTTTCTGAAATTTTTGTAACTTTTATGTTGATCTTTATTATTTTAATTATATCCGATTCGAGAAAGTCACATCCTACAAGTATAATTCCATTTTTAGTTGGGGCAAATATTCTATCTTCTTCTTCAACAATGTTTGCTAACCCGATGGTTACAATTGCGAGGATTTTTACGGATTCACAGGCGGGTATTAGACCATTTGATGCTTTTATTTTTATTTTAATGCAGATAGTTGGTGCAGTAGTTGCTTATTTACTTTTTAAGATTATCTTCAAAACAAATAAAAAAACTTAGTTTTAAATGGGCTAAGTTTTTATTTAATGTTACGAACAGAATTTCTAATTATTAGTTGGGGCGTGAACACTTTTGTAATTTCGAGTTGTGGATCTTCAATCATTTTTAATATCGATTCTGCAGCAAATTTCCCGATTTCTTTACTTGGATGCGTGACACTTGTTAGTGGTACGGATGTAATTTCAGCGACATTCGTATTATCAAAACTTACAATTGATAAATCGTTTGGGATATTTACATCTGAGTTATTAAATAACTGTAACAGTCTCATTGCGATTTGATCGTTGTAACAGATTGCTGCAGTGCATTTTTTTATCCGCTCTGCTAGAATTGGTAAATATGCATCAGAAAATACTTCTTCTTGACTCTCTGTTGAATACCACAAAATATTGCGATCCTCAATATTAAGACTATTTGCATATAACTCATCAATGAAACCTTTATAACGATTATTACCTTGTTGATCATCATGTTTAAAAAAACCAAAAATTTCAGTATGACCTTTTTCTATTAGATGTTTAGTTGCGAGTCTTGCTCCGAGTACATCATCATTCACGATATAATTTACTGGAATTAATTGATAATATGCATTAATAAAAATTACTGGGATACCTCGTTTTTTAAATTCATCATAGACATCTAGATTAAGATTAGGTAAAGCAGTTTTTGTCCCCTCAACTATTAGACCATCGATGTCTGTTTCTAACAATGATAAAAGTTGAATCCGTTCATTGTGAACTTTATTTCTCGTAAGTCGTAATGTCATGTTATATCCAGCTTTTGAGATGACTTTTTCTGCACCGGAAA
>JGI24703J35330_11748068_pt1 | contig 10365 bp, 8 predicted proteins | sample TergutNt197P1_FD_35330 | JGI IMG/M metagenome (IMG submission 35330) | reverse complement strand
TCAACGATTATCAACGAAATAACTTTATTTGCTTTTTTGTAGGGTATACCACTGTTCAGTTGTTTTGAATATAGGCGAGAATTATACAAAGTCATTCAGTTTATAAAATGATCACGGTTTGCACCGCTTTTTTTTATAATCGGAATGAAAGATAAATCTTTGTAATCGTTCCAGTTTGGATAAACAAAAATGACGATATCCTCGGATGTTAATGAATGCAGATTATTAAAACTAAATGGAATGTAAGAAATCGTTTTAAAGTATTTGCCAAAAAAGGAGCGATTCCATTTTGATAATGCTCTTTATTAAATCCATTAACAAGATAATAAATTTTCACACTTGATTCCATACTAATCATCCTTCTCGATAAAATCTGAAGATAAAAAATTTTCACATTTATGTAATGCATCTTCCAAATAAAAGCCTTTGCTACTGTTAAGCGCAATTTTAAACAAATTTTCTACATATTTTTTATATGTAGAAACTGGCAGTTTTTGTAAAACATTCTCTAACTCATCAAGGTGATTTAAACTGATTCCGATTTCGAGTTTTTCAACTAAATTTGCATCCGCAGTACCTTTTCGACAAATAATCGGAAGTAGGCGAACGATAGAAAAGTCGATTTTACTACTTATCGATAACGTTTTAAATAATGACATCGATGCACCGTATATTGGAATCGTCACCCCATCTTCAAGACCGTTCCAAATAATTGAAAAATTACCATCGATATTTTCGAATATATTTTCCATAGAAAAGTTCCCTTTAAAAACAACATTTTCACGACGAGAAAAATCTATCTCACGCGCTGCAACCGGCGTATCGCTATACACATTCAACTTAACGTTCGCAAGAACAGGCGAAAAAATCCACGGCCGAAAACGAATATCAAACTTTCCAGCATAAACTAAAACTGGATCGACCTTTTCAAGATGTAATACTTTGTTTTTCACAACCTCAAGCTTAGTAAGAATTAACTCGCGACTCATTGGAAGTGGATAATCAAAAATTTCGAGATTAACCATAGGCTGAACAACATTATGGTCTCTTAAAAAATCGGTCATTTTATCACTTTGCGTGATAATAAAGTCAAAAGTATTAAAAAATGAAATCTCTACAGAGCGAGATATATTATAAGTCGAATAAAAAGACATCATATCTAGTATAATACAAATAATTTTCGCACCATAATTTTTAATATCATTAGTAAAATTTAAATTATTTATATCTAACCAATCTGGATATAGAAATACTACTATATCATCTGGTCTCAAATCTTCTAAGTTATTTTTCGTTAGAGGGATAAAATTTAATCTATCAAGTGTATTCTTAAAAAAAAGTGGAATTCCATTAATGTAACCAAACATATTAAAATCGCTAATGAGGATATATTTTAAACTAGAGTTCTTCATAATCTATCTCAACTCCTATCACAGTCAACTTCGTTTTTCCAAAGTACTGCAACTAAATTCGACTTACCGATATTAGATATAGAGTACAAAAATTCCGGTGGAATGTCAATAATTTTAAGATATTCACCACAAACTGGGAGTTCAATAACTTCAATCGCATCTTCTTTTTTCAATGAAACGACAGACGAACCACTCAAAATGAGAATTTTTTCAATTCCAATTCGAAACTCATTTTTTGCGAAATCAGGTTTTATAATATTAATAACAAGGTTATCAGAATTTTTTTTCGATAGCACATCAATGAAAAATTCGATTTCGTTTTCGTTTATCTTCAAAGGATACACTAATTCACCAACTGATAAATGAGATAAATAGGTGTTATAAAATTTTTTAACAACGTAATTTGTCGTATCAGGAATTACACCATTTTTTCGGCTTATGTGAAAACCATTTATTATTTCAAAAATTTTATCTACTGAGATAAAAAAGCTTTCTCTGATTCGTGGAGAACTGGATTGATACTCATAATGAAGAGCATTAATAAATTCATTCACGATATCGTCGATATAAATAAATTCAATGGAATCTTTAAATTCGTGATATTCAATCTCATTATTTTCAATGACTTTTTCACAAATATTTGAAACAATATTTTGTTTTATCTCTTTTCCGAAAATACTTGGCAAGGTAAATATACTCACTCTCGAACCTGTTTTGTTTCGAAACTCGATTAATAATTGTTCTATTTCAAAATTTGGTGATTGCACAGATTCAGGTTTTGTTAATGCGACTACTATCGGGCAATAATTGTTATATTTCTCCATAAATTCGAGAAGGGCTTTGGTTGTAAACAGGAAATCTGAGTTGTCATCAATTTCTTTAATAATCGTGGAATATTCAGCTAAATGGAAAATAAAATCTGCATTTTTACAATATGATTCCAAGTTATCAATATTTCGATCCAAATCAAAGGTATCAATAGATGATTTTGTTCGTTTTTTTAATGCTGTAATTAAATTTTTTCCGATATAATTTTCTGCGCCTGTAATGAGGATGCGCGTTGTTGTGATTTCGTAGAGGGCTTTTTTGAAATAAAATCCATTTGTAACGTTAATTGCGAGTGGAAGTAAATTTTCTATATATTTTTGGTATTCACAGTAGGTTATTGTTTTTAATTTGTCATTTATTTCGTTCAAATTATCTATGGTGAAACCGATATCATATTTTTCGATTAAATGTGCATCTGCAGTTCCCTTTTTGGCAATCATTGGCGTGAGAGAAGCGATGGAGCAGTCGACTTTACTTGATATCGATAATCTTTTGAACGCAAAAAAATCTTCACCTCGATCATCGCCGTTCCACATTATTGAAAAATGACCATTTATACCATTAAAAATATCATCATCGGTATATATTCCAGCATGTTCGAGATTTTTGAAAATATTTTTTTTGTTGAACTCATTTATTTCGCCAGTATTTAATTGATAATATGTATAAATTTTAATATCTTTTAGCGCTTTCGAAAATAACCATCGACGAAAATTATGAAAAATTTTACCAAAATAAACAAGTTCATATTTTTGAATTATTTGACGTTTTTTATCTCGTAATGCGTCAAGATAAGATGGGACAAGTTCACTAAAATAAGGATAATCGAAAAACTCCATTACAACGATTTCACTTTTTATGTTCCATATTTCCAAAGATTTTTTCATTTCTTCACTTTGTGCGATAATATATGTGAATAAATTAAGATTTTGCACATCCAGACGGTTGTGCCCATGATAAGGAAATTGTAGATCATAAATAATCGCAACAGTATGAATCTTTTTATCGCGACATGAAATTTCAAATTGATTATCCTTTGGATTCGACCAATTCGGATACGTAAAAAGGACTAAGTCATTCTTTGTGACTAATTCGAGGGTATTAGAATTTACTGGTAGAATACCTTCATGCTTAAAAGACTCAAGAAAAAAATGACGAATATCTCGGTCAAAATAGTATATATTATTATATTTTTTCAAATTCATCACCCAATTAAAAAAACATTACTAATAATAGTTTATGATTTTTTGGTATGAAATGCTCAATCTAAAAGCCCATCTTAAAAGAGGATTTACCGAAAAAAAATACTTATTTATCGAACCAATGGGTATACGTTGAAACAAGCTATCCACTAGTATCTAGGTTCATTTCTATATAATGAAATTAATCGTTGTTACATTCTACTTGAATAAACCGTAACAACCTAACTAGATTATATTCAAGTAGAACTCAAGACGATTTTACTTGAATAAACCGCATCCTATTTTACTTCATTGTTATCAAATATTGCCTTTATTTATTGAATCAAACATTGCCCGGCATTCTATGCAATCATACGATTAACAAAAATAAATCAATCTTTAAATTCTGGTTCAAAATTCGACATTTAATCATATACTGGTTATATATTATAAAAATCTCATATCTATAAAATAAAAACGTTGTGCTTAAATTCAAAACCTTATAAGCACGAACGAAAGCGAGGAAAATTTTAATGTCTATTACAATTACCGATTTCCCAACTCTACAATCTACATTGCAAAATACTGGCAATTATCCATCTGACGGATTAGTCTACATCGGTTCAAACATCACATTCACATCCACCATTACTACTCCAACCAACGCACCGGCGGTTACGATAGAAAGTACCCCTGGAAGTGGTCCATATACATTATCATATCCTTCAAGCTCTAACTCAACAAATTACAATTTTGTATTCCGTGGTGCGGGCGTTACTCTCGATAATATTATTATTGATGGTGGAACAAATGCTACCAGTAATGTTGGTAATCCACCAAATAACGTTTCTGTTGGAGGAGGCGGTATTTCTATTCAAAACGGTGTAAATACTATTGGAGCAGGCTGTACGATACAAAATTGTTATACAAATGGAAACTTGCAAGGTGGAACAGGTGCTGTAAATGTTTGGTCAAACTCAGGACCAATAACTCTTAATCTCTATGGAACCATTCAATATAATCGTGGTACAGGAAACAACTTCCAGGCTACTGGTGCAGGTATGGCAATAATTCAACAAAGTTCAAACAATTCGATTCTTACAAATATGTATCCTGGAGCAAAAATTGTTTACAATTCTGCATTCTGTGCTGGCGGAGGATTATTTGTTGATACTTGGGCATTAAATATGAATACAAACAATGTCTTTAATATGACAGGCGGTAATATTGACAATAACTATACCCAAACCGTAGGTGGTGGAATAGCAGCAGGCGCATCGAGTGATGATAATGTTACTTTAAATATTTCTGGTGGTAGTATTTCGAACAATAAAGCAGATAATACAGGAACTAGCTACAACACAGTAAATGGTGTTCAAGAACGTGGAAATGGTGGTGGAATCTGGATTCAAGATGGTACGACCACGATTTCCGGCAACACACAAATCTGGAATAACGTCGCTGTTCAATATGGCGGTGGAGCTTACACTTCATCAAGTATCTCTCCAACAGATCCAAAAGCTCCAACAATAAATGTTCAAGGTGGCGATTGGAAAGCAAACACTGCAGTTCAAGGAGCAGCTATTTATAAAAATGGTGGACCGCTAACTGTTAATGGTGGTATTTTCCACGATCACGTTTCAACAGGAGATGGTGCTGTATTTTATGCAAACAATGCAAATACATCCTTAATTGCGTCCGCTCTTCCATCAAACTTGACTCCAGATGATACAGCAACTCCAACTGCGGGAACAATTTCCGTTTTTGGTAACACCGCAAACGGTGGTAATGGTGGTGTAGTTGCTAATAAAGGAAATCCAGCATCAACATTTACTGCCACAAATGTTTTATTCTACAAGAATACTGCTACGGGTAATGGTGGCGTACTTTATTCCGATACAGCAAATATAAATCAATTCAATGGGTGTATTCTCGACTCAAATTCTGCTCAACTTGGTGGCGCATACTACATAACACAATAGAAAATAAAAACAAAGAACTTGTACAAAATACGAGTTCTTTTTGCATTTTTTATCTCGATTATATAAAACATTTAAAAAGAGTGGAATATTTAAAAAGACTCGCATATAGTAGTAAGAGGAATAATTTTATATCTTGAAAGTAGGGATTAAAAAATGCCAACTAATGTTACAACATGGGCTGAACTCAATACAGCATGTCAAAGCCCCCCTGCAGACGGTGTTATAATGGTAATGAATGACATCGTTGCGAATAACACAATAACGATAAATAAAACAACACCTATACAGATTATTGGGTCGAATACTTCATCACCGTGGACATTAAGCTACCCTTCAACCACAACAGCGACGACAAGGCACTTCATTATCAATGGAGCGGGAGGTGTTACTTTTGATGATATTATCATTGATGGTGGGAGTGGTGCAACAAATAATTCAGGTGTCGTTCCAGAGTCAGTTACAACAGGCGGTTCAGGAATTACTTTTACAAATGGTCTAGGAAATGTTATCGGTCCAAATTGTACAATCCAAAATTGTTTTACAAGAGGAAGTATCACTGGATCTCCCGGTTTAATGGGTGCATTAAGTATTTATGCGGTAAATGGACCAACGCAAATCGATTTTTATGGTACGGTTCAATATAATCGTTGTTACGGTACAAGTTATTATTCGAGTGGTGGCGGAGTATGTTGCTTTCAACGAAATGCTAACAGTTATGTAATTTTTAATATGTTCGAAGGTTCTAAAATTCAGTATAACTCTTCATGGTCTGCTGGTGGCGGAGTTATGGTAGATACTTATTCTTTACAAACAAATACAAATAATGTTTTTAATATGTATGGCGGATCAATTAATAATAACGTTTCACAATCAGTTGGTGGCGGGATTGCAGCAGGAGCTTCTACTGATGATGCACCGGTACTAAATTTAATGGCTGGAAGTATCAATGATAATCAAGCCACTGGAACAAGTGGTTATTCTACCGGAGTTGAACTTGGAAATGGTGGAGGGATTTGGTTACAAGGTGGAACATGTAATGTAGAAAATGACGTAAAAATTTGGAATAATATTGCAAAAAAATGGGGAGGCGGAGCATACACCTCTGGTCAAACCACGAACAACGCCCTAAAACCAGTTATAAACGTCACTGGTGGCGACTGGAAAGGTAATCAAGCTGTACTTGGTGCTGCAATCTATAAAAATGGTGGTCCACTTGTTGTAACGGGAGGGATTTTTCATGAGCATCATTCTGCCGGTGATGGAGCTGTATTTTATGCGCAAGCGGCCGATATAACATTAAATGCATCTGCGTTGTCAACTAATCTCAAACCGAATGATAATTCTGAGCCCGAAACAGGAACCGTTTCTATATTTAATAACTCGTCCCAAGGAAATGGTGGGGTGGTTTTAGTTTCAGGAACCAATCCATCTGGTGGTCCGGTTAGCAGCTCGCTCGTGGCAACAAATATTTTATTTTACAACAATAGTGCAATTGGTAACGGGGGCGTTGTTTGCTCAACAAAAGGATCGTCTACTAATAACAACGCTATCGCAACGACGAATTTTACCGGGTGTTATTTCGACAATAATTCAGCAGCAAACGGTGGAGTACTATACTCGAACGGACTAAATACAACAAACTCCTTAACTAATTGCAAATTTATCGAAAATAGTGCAACAAATGGCGGGGCTTACTATATTGCAATGTGATTTGTTTTGTTTCTTCGGTTCTACTGTAGTTATTTAACGGTTCTACTGTGGTAATTTTACGGTTCTACTGTGTAATTTTGTTTATGGTTCTACCGTGGTAGAATAAATCTTTCTTGTTCTACTGTCGTAGAATAAATCTTTCTTGTTCTACTGTGGTTATTTTGTATATGGTTCTACCGCGATAGAATAAATCTTTCTTGTTCTACTGTGGTAATTTAACGGTTCTGCTGTGGTAGAATAAATCTTTCTTATTCTACTGTCGTAGAATAAATCTTTCTTGTTCTACTGTGGTAATTTAACGGTTCTACTGTGGTAGAATAAATCTTTCTTATTCTACTGTCGTAGAATAAATCTTTCTTGTTCTACTGTGGTTATTTTGTTGATAGTTCTATTGCACTAGAATAAAGGTGCTGGTTATTTTGTTTATGGTTCAACCGCGATAGAATTTTATCCAATATCGTCCAATTTTACTTAGATAAAATCATATAAAAATTAAAGTACTATCAAGTTTAAAAAGATCTTGATGGTATTTTTGTAATTTTCTTAAAAAAATTCATCCCAAAAAAAGTAGTTTTCAATTTTTTTGCGTATATAAGAGGTAGGGGAAATTTTTTTTAGAAAGAGGGATATTTATTTATGGAATATAGAGAAGAGTTTCTTCCACTTACTAATGATATTGTATTTAAGATTTTTTCGCGAACGAGGATAATATGATTTATTTGCGAGATTTTTTGAAAGCGACGCTCGATTTTTCGGATGATGATTTATATGAACTTGAAATCAAAAACCCGTATCTTGAGAAGATTGACGTCGATGGTAAAGAATTTATTGTTGATCTTAGGATAGTTTCGAAAACAGGAATACGAATTAATGTTGAAATGCAAGTTCAAAAAAGTCAAAATTTTATAAATCGTATGACTGCGTATAATGCGGCACAATTTTTGAGCCAAATTAAAAAAGGTGATTCAATTCATATTCTAAACTTTATAGTTCAATTTCGCTTATCGTGGTTGATTTTATACTTTTTGATGACACTGATGATTATTTTGAACAAATTTTATTTAGAAGAAATAATCAAAAAATATTTACAGATTTGCAACAATTTTGTATAATAGAATTACCGAAAATGCCGTTAGAGGAAACCCGAGAGATACATACATGGATGTCCTTGTTTAAAGCTAAATCGAATCAGGAGTTGAGGAAAATTATGGAGAAATCACCTAAATTTGAATCTGTAGCAAAACAATTAATTGCATTAAATGCTGATGAAGAAATCCGTGAACAAGTAAGATTAATGGAAGAAGTTCGAGCTACGCAATTAACGTTAAAAGAAGAAGCTCGTGAACAAGGTCGAGAGGAAGGGCGTGAGCAAGGACGAGAAGAAGGTATTAATATTGGGATTGAACAAGAAAAAATAACTATCGCAAAAAAGTCGATTGAAATGGGTCTAAATATAGAACATATTACTCTCATTACAGGTCTCGATATAAATATAATTAAAGACTTACAAAAATAAAAACTTCAATTATTAGTTTCATTTTTTTATTGACTTTCACAACAAAACAGTACCACTAAAACTCGGTTTTCATCAATTTAGTGGTACTTTTTTGACTTCGCACCTCTAATTCACAACTAAACAGTACACTAAAACTTGGAAATTAGTAAATAAGTTATACTTTTTCAACTACAACAAAAAATTAATTCTACGAAAAACATAGAGGAGAAACCATTTGAGCTAACTAAGATATTCAATCAATTTAAATAAAACAACTAAGTAACATTGAGAAAGATGTAAATTTTGTTTAAATTTTAAGTTTTCCATTTCTTAAGAAATTCGCAACAAAACTGCGGATTTTTGAGGGATTCTTTAAGTGAAACTCATATGTTGTAACCAGATTTTTATTTACCATGAAGCCTGCCTTTTCATAAAATTCTAATTTTTCTATCATTTTTGATCTATATGAATTATCATCTGTTAAACCAAAATGCTCCCAAATCAAAATCTCTCCGGTATATGGATGTATAAGTGTAAAATCAGGATACATGATTTTTGAACTAGATTTAAAAGGACGCTCATATTGAAAAGGAACTTTTAACTCTTCAAAAATACTCCCAATAACTGCTTCGGATTTACTGCGAACTGCTAACCCACCTAACGTCTTGTAATTCTTCTCCTCAAAAGAGGGGTTACCATGTATCTGGGATAAAAAGATCACAACATTTGGATGAAAATAATAATTATAAGGTATTTTATCATACGGTGAGGTTAGTTGAGATATAATTTCGTGTTCAGATATCGCGCCCCAATGTTTGTCAATTTTTCTTAACAGGATTAAATTTTGATCAATATTCTTAATCATAACTTTAAGTATTTTTTTTCTCACTAAACTAGAAATTTTTTTATGGTCATTTGATATAGTTTTTTCAGTTTTTCCAGTAATATTGTAATAAGAATTTTTGCGTATATACAAACGGCCATCTGGAAGGTTTTCATACTCAACGAATAATTTTTTTTTCTTTTCACTTAATTCCACGATATTTTCATTGATGTCTATCATTCTCACACATCCTTTTTTTTAAGTTATAATATTATATTTTACACGAGGATGTAGCATTTTAGCAAACTAGAATTATTAATTTCAGATTTTTTAAATTAAAAAATCTTCACATATAACTCTCATCACTCAAAACTCGAAACCACGCAACCTAGATTTCCATAAAAATCAAAAAATCACTCAAAACTCGAAACCACGCAACCTAGATTTCCATAAAAATCAAAAAATCACTCAAAACTCGGAACCACGCAACCCAGATTTCCATAAAAATCAAAAAATCACTCAAAACTCGGACTCACGCAACTAAGATTTCCATAAAAACCAAAAAATCACTCAAAACTCGGAACCACGCAACCTAGATTTCCATAAAAACCAAAAAATCACTCAAAACTCGGACCCACGCAACCTAGATTTCCATAAAAATCAAAAAATCACTCAAAACTCGGACACACGCAACCTAGATTTCCGTAAAAAATCAAAAAATCACTCAAAACTCGGACTCACGCAACTAAGATTTCCATAAAAAACAAAAAATCACTCAAAACTCGAAACCACGCAACCTAGATTTCCATAAAAACCAAAAAATCACTCAAAACTCGAAACCACGCAACCTAGATTTCCATAAAAATCAAAAAATCACTCAAAACTCGGACTCACGCAACTAAGATTTCCATAAAAATCAAAAAATCACTCAAAA
>JGI24703J35330_11748069_pt1 | contig 10391 bp, 4 predicted proteins | sample TergutNt197P1_FD_35330 | JGI IMG/M metagenome (IMG submission 35330) | reverse complement strand
GCCTTACGCACCTATGGGTGCGCGCGGTTTTTGCCTCCTTGTTCTAGGACAAAAATCCTGCGCAATATTGTAACTTTATTTCCTTACGTTCCCTTATGGGTTTTTTGGGGTAATATATACCGTTTTGTGGTAGTCGTAGATTACAAAACCGGGCTTCGCACCTGCCGGTTTTCGCACATGTTTTTTTGCTACATAGTCCACGGGTACTTGGCTTCCGTCTCTTGCGCGGCTATTGTATGCGGCGTGGTTTGCGGCTTCTAATATCGCGGTTTCGCTGGGTTCTTTTCCGTTAGTTACCAGAATAACATGAGAGCCTGCGATGTCTTTTGTGTGAAACCAAATGTCGTTTGCTTTTGCCATTTTCAGGGTCAAGTAGTCGTTTTGAGTATTATTCTTGCCGATGAAAATGATAAAACCGTCCGAGGTCGTATATTTCAAGGGCTGGGCGGCTTTTGCCATTTTTTTACTTTTTTGCGCGCCGCGCTTTTTAACAAAATTTTGTTCTGCCAATTCTGCGCGAATTTCTGCGATATCTGCCTCGTCCACAACCGTTTCCATTGCCGAAGCCACGCTTTCGAGATAGAGTAAATCATCGTTATTTTTAGTAATTTGTTCTTGCAATGCCACATGTGTGCGTTTTTGTTTATTGTATTTTTTAAAATATTTTTGCGCATTCTCCGAAGGGGTTAGCTGTGGGTCAAGTGGAATTTCCACAAGTTCGTTATTATCGTAAAAATTTTCTGCCGTAAAACTTTTCGCGCCCTTTTCTACCATGTACAAATACGCGGTTAGCAATTCACCCTTGATTCTAAGCTCGTCGCGATTTTGAATTTCATTTTGTGTCCTTTCATACATGAATGATTTTTTTCGGCAACGCTCTTGGTGTGTTGCGATTAGCTTTCTCATATCTGCTGTTTTTTGGCTGATTCTGTAGGATTCATCACGCCTTTTGTAAAACTCCTCCAGCATTTCAGACGGCGATTCAAACGCCTCCGATTTGTAGTGCGCATATACCGAAAACGGTAATGCGGCTAGGTCTGTCGCTATTCCCGCTTCATTATAATATATGGAGCAATCGAAACTATTATTTACAATTTTGGAAAAAACATTACAAAAAGCCTCATACAGCCTGGATTTTTCCGCTTCCGATAAAGTAGAGCTTTCGGGATGAATCTCGGCGCGGCTTAAAATTTCGGTAGCAAGTATGGGGCTAATACCAATGTGTTTTTGGTACAAAGCTTTCGACAAAGGCAATTCGGCTAAAATTTCAAAGAATTTCTCGCGGCTCTTCGATGTTTCAAGCGGATTAAACTTCCCCTGCGAAGGCGGCGGCACATACTCCGTGCCGGGTAAAACATGCCTCACCGTGCTTACAGACGGCGGGACATGCTTTATCGCGTCCAAAATTTTCTTCTCAGGGGTAATCAGCATAATATTGCTATGCTTTCCCATCATTTCTATGATTAAAATTTTTTCAGAACGGTCGCCCATTTCATCCATTGCCTCTATGCGAAATTCAACAATTCGCTCAAAATTCGGCTGAGTAATGGCTAAAATGCGCCCACTGCTAATGTGCTTTCGCAAGACCATGCAAAACATCGGCGCGGTTAGCGGGCTGTTTTTGCTTTGCTTTGTAAAACCAAAACGCGGCGCGTTTGAATTCGCCGTTAACATAACTTTATAATTCGCACCCTTGGAACGCACACTTAAAAATATCTCATCCGGCTCAGGCTGTGTAATTTTATCAATGCGTCCACCAACCAAAACAGAAAGCTCGTGCACCACGCTGGAAATTGTTGTTCCGTCAAACGGCATTTTCTTTCAATCCTTAGAAAAAGTTATGGAAATCTTCCGGGTCGGGACCGGTGCGCCTGTCTAAATTAAGGGAATTGATATTGGAAACTTCTTCGGCTGTGAGAGCGAAGTCGAAAATATCAATATTTTCTTTAATCCGCGTTGCTGTTACAGATTTCGGAATAGCAACAATGCCCAATTCGATATTCCAGCGTAAAATTACCTGCGCAGCTGATTTTCCATATTTTTTCCCAATTCCGGTTAAAATATCATTAGTAAATAAGCTTTCTTTAAAATCAAAATCCTTGCCGCCTCCGAGGGGACTCCAGCTTTGTGCAAGAATCCCCTCCCCTACGCAATAGGAAATTAGTGGCTTTTGTGTAAGCCGCGGATGCATTTCGATTTGATTAATTGCGGGTACGACGCTCCACACTTTTTTCATTTCGTTTAAATGCCGTTCCTGAAAATTACTTACGCCTACAGCCTTGGCTTTACCGCTTTTGAAAAATTTCTCCAGTCTAAGCCAAGAGTCCACATATTTTTCAGGCACAGGCCAATGGATTAAATATAAATCTACATAGTCAAGCCCAAGATTTTCTAAACTGCGCTCAAATTCGCCCTCAACATCGTTTTCGCGCTGTGCGGGATTAGAGAGTTTTGTGGTAATAAAAAGCTCTTCGCGTTTAATTCCGCTTTCGCGAATCGCCTCGCCCACGACCATTTCGTTTCCATAAGCCGAAGCGGTATCAATGCTTCGATACCCTGCTTCAAAAGCCGCGTGCAAGGCCTTTTTACCGTCATTTTCGTCGAACTTGAAAACCCCAAGCCCAAGCATGGGCATTTTTGCCCCTGTGTTAAGTTTTGCAAATTCCATCATAATTTTCCTTTCAATGGGGGCTACGCCCCCAAACCCCCATCGCTACATCGGGCAAAGCCCGATTCCGCTCCGCTCCCGCGCACCGCGCTTTGCGCGGTGTTATGAATGATTAAATTTCATCTAATAATCCCAGAGCGCGAGCCAAGTTCATAACAATATGAAGTGCCTGAATACGTGTAGCATTTTCTCTTGGGCGGAAGGTATTGTCGGGATGACCCGACATAACGCCGTAGTTTACCGTGATTTGAACATTGTCCCTGTGCAATAAATTGAATGATTCAAAATCGACAAATGCCATAGCAAGCGGACGCTCTTCGGGCATACGTTCAGGTCCCAGAACCGTGAGTGCCATACCGACTATTGCGGCAATTTCTTCGCGGGTGATTATCGCATCGGGATAGAACCTCGCGCCATTCGTACGAGGGCCAAGAAGCCCCGCTGCAGAAAGCCTACTTACGCCATCAAAGAATGTATTCGGTGGCAAAACATCAACAAATCCTGATGTTTCAGCCCCTGCGCGTGGCAGTTGCAACGCGAATGAAAGAAGCTGTGCAAATTCTCCGCGAGTAATTGGCGTGTAGGGGTAGAGATTTTCCATTGGAGCAACAAGCCCCGCTACTGCCGCCGCGTATGATTCAACGAAGCCCCAGTGCATTAAATAAACATCCTCAAAGTGGACTCTGTTATGAACCACACCCTGCACTCCGGGGAAAATAGAGCTTGTTACAACTTCATTTGGCGAAGGCATACGATATGGTATAAATTCGAGCCAGTTTCGGCTGAACATAACCCCCGCAGGGCGTAAATGCCCGGCATTATTCATTACCACAAACGAAGTTCTAATCGGGCGCGAAAGTTCTGTAGCTGTAAGAAGCACCCTGTTTGTGTCGGTTTCGATTATTTCCAGTTGGATATCCAAGAGAGAAGTTAGAATTTCGCCATATGGATAAATAGCGGCAAACATTCCTGTAAGCACTTCGTCTTCGCTTCTGTCGGTGATGGTTATGCGCAGGTCGGCCTGATGGTAGTTAAGACCATTAGCAATAATCGCAGACCTACCACCGAAAATTAAATCAAGTATATTAGAAGGAACACGAACACGTGCCAAAGGAGTCATAATTTCAAAGGAAGTATCGGGCATTTCCCACGCCATGTGGTCTAAAACATGGGTGCTTACGGTGATATAAGCCACTCCGTCAAGCATTGTAGGCGAAACGCGGGCGCGGTCTAAATCCCAGCGCAGGTTTTCTAAATTAACGGAAGCCCCGCCTGAAAGGAACATGAAGTTCTCATCAGGATGAAGCGGCGTTTCAGGTGGCGCAGGAGGCGGCCCTACAACAATCTCCGGCGGCGTTTCCACTTCCAGCGATGAATCGATTACATTTATTCTGACAACGGGATTCGCACCGCGGTTCATAATAAAGGTAATTTCCCATTCGCCAAGTGGAAGCCGTGAAAGGAACGATGTGTGAATCGTAAACTGATAATCATTAAATTCGGCACGAGAGAAGTCTGTGTCTTCGCGCAGATTTACAGTTCCGTAGCGGATATTTACAAGGCGTAGCCCACGCACGTCTAGGGTAACGGTAAAGTCTCTGTGCTGTGTGCCCAGTGGGTTAAGGTCGAAGGTAAAGGCATGTTGCGAAATAGCCGCACTTGCGGTAGTTCCGCCGACCACCAATGCCTGAGCAATTACAGGCGCAGGTCTTGTTCCCTGCCAAATATTTCGCTGGTGAATCGAACTCGGAACGATTAATGTTCTTCTCTCGGTGGTAATAGCAACAGGCGTACCGACGATATTTACAGCGATTTCTGTATCGCTGATACGTACGGCAGGTTCGGTGCTAAGCCCTATGGGTAGGTTTCCTACAAAGAAGTCTGATGGCGTGAAATTTTCGTGGAAATGACCTTCTTGTAATGTGAATAATACGCGGCTACCCACAACAGGCACTCCTGCAAACAGGCTGTGAAGCCCTTCCAGTGTAGCAATAACTACCTGACTGCTGAATGTTAGCGTAATATTTTGCGTAAACTCTTCGCCGCCATGATACTCGGCAGGAATGGTTGCACGCACAGTAATCGTAGTATGTCCCCTACCTGCGGTGAGAAGCGTATTATCAGCGGCTCTGACATTTGCAGTAATGTCATTATTGCTGACCGATACAACCGACCAGATAATATTTTCTATAGTCGGATAATCATTCGGTCTGCGAGTCGGCAAAATAGACACAAACTCGTCAAAATGATAATCCACGCCTATTTCCCAATTTGTCTGTGAAAGCGAAATGCTTGTAACAGGCACGAAAACAGGCTCTTGGGGTAAATTCGTAAGATTTGCATTTACCGTAAGGGTAGCAGATACATCTTCGCGTGTAACGATAATCGCAAATTCGCCTGAAATATTACTTTCGCCATACTCAGGACGCTCGCCGATTACAGTAATTATGCCTGTAGCTTGGTCAACTTCGGCAGTAATCCCTTCGGGAAGTGCAGATGTGTCCAATGTAATTTCACTATCGGCAGTACCCGCGACAACCGCGGTTGCTTCCAAATTAGAATTGTTTATGGTTACGGTAGATGGATTAATTAATACGCTTGGTGGCTCAGGGGGCAATGCCTCGATATCTGCGTTAATTGTCAGAGTTTGAGAAACCCCTTGGCGCGTAATAACTATAGAAATCGCACCGTCGATATCGCCAACTTCGTATGATGGGCGGGTTGCGGTGAAGGTTAAGGTTTCGTCCGCAGTAGACTGGGTAACATTTAACCACGGCGGTAAGCTTCCGCCGTCCATGGTAAGTGTAACACTGCCTGTTGCCGTTCCGCTGAGGGAGACTACAGCCGACATGTTATTTTCGTTTAAGGAAATCGCGCTTGGTGAAATATCAAACGAAGGCGCGGCAGTAGGCTGCAAATTTACATTTACTTGAAGCGGCTGTGTTACATTGTTCCGCGTGATTAGCAGATTAAATGTTTCGTTAATCGCGCCCATAGCATAGGTGGGTTGTGTCGCCGAAACCCTTAAAACTGCCGGAGAAGTGCTTGACCATGTTACCCCCGCAGGCGCGGTATACGCCGGGTCGATTGCAACAGAAACCATGCCTGTAGCCTCGCCCTCGATGTCTACATATACCGAAAGATTATCATTCGTAATATTTACGGGATTGGGGTTAAAGGTCAGCGACGGCGCGGGAAGCGGTGGTATATCCACAACTATTTCAAGCGGAACTATCGCGCCTTGGCGGTGAACATTAATTGTAAACGTACCTGTAATAGCGGGTAAATGGTGCTGAGGTCGTACCCCCGTAACAGTAATTTCACCTGTAACCGCATTAGCGGCGGCAGTTACCCCCGATGGAAGTGTGCCGAGTCCGGTTAAAGTAACCGGGCCTGTTGCAGAAGAGGTTACGGCATTTACCACTACGTTTGTGGTAGGTGTAAGATTCGCGCCGGTTACACTGACGGACGACGCAGTAAGCTGGAGCGTAGGCGGCGCAGTTGTTTGCGGCTGCAAATTGACATTAAGCGTAATATTCTGGGTTGCACCCTGACGTGTAACGGTAAGCTGAACAGGCGGATGATTATGCGGTGCTTGCCCCTGAGCAGGACGCACGCCAACAAAGGTAATTGTTCCTGCCGCTTGGTTTAATGACATGCTTACCCCGGAGGGCATGGATGTGGGTGTAACAGAAAAGCTTCCTGTAGCGTCCCCGGAAATAGTTATAATACTAAACGGATTATCAGCCGTGATATTCACCGTGCTTTGGCTGAGAATCAGCGAAGGCGGCGCGGGAAGCGGCGATAGGTTAACATTAATCGTAATTTGAACACTTGCGCCATTGGGGCGCGTCGCGGTTAGTTGGAAGGTGTCAACTATTGCAGTTCCTCCCAGTGGCGGGCGAACCCCTGTAATCGTAACAGCTCCCGAAACTTGGTTAACGGTAGCAGTTATCGCTGCGGGTAAATTCCCTGTATTTAAAGTGATATAGCCGGTAGCAGTGCCACCGATAATCGTACTTGCAGTAAGCCCGGTGTTAATGATGTTTACAGATGTTGGTGAAGCAGTCATCGTCGGAACAGCGGTTAATTGTGCCGTAAGATTAACATTCATAGAAAGCGTTGCAGAAATCCCCGGAGCATCTGCCCTCGTTATTGTAAGCGGGAATGAAATCACAGATATATTTGGCGAATCCATTTGTGGACGTGTACCTGTAAATGTAATTGTTCCCAGAGCTTGGTCAATCTGCATCGCCACGCCGGGGGGTAATGTACTGACACTTATAGCACCTGTAGCAGAGCCGAGTACATTTACAACGGCGGCTGGGTTAGCGTCAGTGATATTTACAGGCGCGGTGGGCAGAACAATTGTAGGCGGTGGTGGCGGCGCGTTTAGGTTAATATCAATGATAATTTCCGCATTCGCGCCCTGACGTGAAACAGTTATGGGAATCGGTCCGCCGATAACAGGATTTTGCCCCGGAAGCGGGCGCGTTCCGGTAATTGTAATTTCGCCTGTTACTTGGTTAATTTCTGCTGTAATTCCGTTAATTGCAGAAACAGAAATTGTACCGGTAGCAGTTCCTCCTACATTAAATGAAGCGGTATTGTTTTCATAAGTTATTGCAATTGAAGCGGGCGTTAAAGTAACGGTAGGCGCGGCGGCGAGTGGTTGTAAATCAATCGCCGAAACCGTAAGATTTTGCACCACGTTTTGGCGCGTAACTTCGACTATGAATGGGCCACCCGTGATTGCAGGTGAACCTGCGGCAGGGCGCGTTCCGAAAATATATAATGATTCGCCACTTAAATTAATTTGCACTTCTGCGGGCCAATCATCGGGCGTTGACCATGTGATTGCGCCTGTAGTCGTTCCGTCAACTTCGATTCTGTGTGTCGAATTTGCCGCATTAATTGTAATCGTATCGGGGGTTAAAAGCAGTGGGGGCGGCATTGGCGTAAGGTTTACCGTAACATCGAGAACCGCTGTTACACCGCCATAACTTATTGTAACTGTGCCTGTGCCTGTGATGTTCGGCTCGCCAAGAAACGGACGTGTTCCGGTAACGGTTACAGTCCCATCCGAAATCGTGGCGGTAACGCCTGTCGGCAAGCTATACGAAACTGCAATATCGCCCACCGCATTACTTAAAACATCTACTGTTTCCACTATATTAATGTCTTGAATATCTTCGGGGTCGTTAGAAATTGTAATTTCCGCAGGGTCTAAGTCGAATGAAAGCGTTGGAGCGGCGCGGCTTACTGTGATTGTGTATACCTCATTAGAAACTTCATCTTGCGCCGTAACCGTTATCGTAATTACAACAGGGTCGTTTCCAATCGGAACTGTCGCACCCGGAGCAAATGCTATGGTTGCCGCAGGATGCCTTGGTGTAGCCGTTACGACCACGCTGTCAACAAGTTCGCCATCATATGAATATGGCACAGTTACGGTATAATTTCGTGTTCCCTCAACAAAATCTATTTCGCCGATACTTAGCGATAAATCGGAAAGCGCGGCATCTGTCGCTGGTGAAACAATTACTTCTATATAATTCGTAATTCCGCCATTGGATGTAACCGTAACTACCGCGCTTCCATGGTCATTGGCGGTTAGCGTAATGTTATTTCCCGTAGCGGTTGTGTTTTCCCCTGTGCCTAAAAAAGCTACATCATCGTAACTAGCGGCCCATGTTATTTCCCAGCTCAATGTTGCCGGAGGTGGTGCAGATGTACCTTCCCATACGGCATTCAAAACAGCCGTATTAACAAAATCCACATCAAGCTCTACAGGAGAAGCTTCGGGTTCGCCGTCTACCGTGATTACGATATTTGTTTCACCCATATAAACGCGCTGTGGAAGATTGCTTGCAACCGGAGGCGTTACAGTCGTTCCGTTTCCAAGCTGAGCATTAGCGTTATTTCCCCATGTCCATATACTTCCGTCGCTTCTTATTGCCACGCTGTGGACTCTGCCCGCCGAAATATATTCCCAGTCTGTAAATGTGCCTACTTGTGCGTTTGTACCTGTAGGTCTGCCAAGTTGCCCTTGTGCATTTGCTCCCCAAGACCAAAGCGCGCCGTTCGGGGCAATGGCTAAGGTATGGTCAATGCCTGTAGTAACACTTCTCCAAAGAAAATCCACTTCAATGGGAACATTGCTTGAAGCGGGGGTTGCTGCGCCGAAACGACCTCCGGTATTACTACCCCACGCCCACATAGAATTGCCATCTCTTATACCTATACTATGACTTCCGCCGGCTGTTACACTAACCCAGTCGTCATTTGTGCCAATTTGAACAGGTGCATTTCTTGCTGTTGTGGAGTCGTCGCCGAGTCTTCCTTGCCCATTGTTACCCCATGCCCATAAAGTTCCGCCTTCTTGAATTGCCAATGTATGGCCATCCCCTGCTGATATATATACCCAAGCATCGCCAGATACCAATGCCGGCTGGGGCCTTTGTGGTGCAGTCGCCGGAGCATATCCTATTCCCAGTCGCCCGTCGGCATTACTACCCCATGCCCATAATGTATTATCGGAACGGATTGCCACTGTGTGGCTGGTTCCTGCCGAAACACTGTTCCAAGTATTTATGCCTACTTGTATGGGAACATTGCTGTTACCCGCCGTGCCTGTTCCCAGCCTTCCTTGGTCATTATTACCCCATGCCCAAAGTCTACCGGCGGTATCTATAGCCATTGTGTGCGCCCCGCCCGCCGATACGCTTTCCCAAGCGTCTACGTCATCGTGGGTTATTTCTACAAATGTGCTTCGGTTGGTGGTTGTACCGTCGCCCAATTGGCCGCTGGTATTTAGCCCCCATCCCCAAAGTCTTCCGTCAATAATTACCATGGTATGGTCATGGCCTACGGAAATTACCCGATTGCCGGAAGAGAAAGCCTCGATGCCCGCTTCGGTACTCGTTTCGGTACTCGTTTCGGTACTCTCTTCTTCGGCCGCAAACGCAACATTCGGCACCAGCGAAAACGCCATAATGAAAGCGATTACTCCCGCAAAATATTTTTTTATAATTTTTGTCATAACAAAGCCCCCCGATAAATATTTTTCTAAATATTTTTTTCACAGGTATTTTACAATATAAATGCACAAAATGATACGCGAACATAAATTCCTTTTTGTTTCACGTAACGTGCTATCCGTAATCGTTATTCCACATTTCGCGTTATATTATTTTTTATACTATAAAATAATTGACATTCCGACATACGTGTGATATCGTGCGCAACGTCACTTGTCCATATTGGCGAGTAGCGAAATATTTTACTTCCGGATATAACCGGGCGCAGGAGGATTTGCTTCATGAAAACAGGAACGGTAAAATGGTTCAATGCCGAAAAAGGGTATGGGTTTATCTCTATCCAAGACGAAGATGATGTATTCGTACACTTCTCCGCAATTCAAACCGACGGCTTCAAAACCCTCGAAGAAGGTCAAGAAGTTCAGTTTGAGGTAGTACAAGGCGCAAAAGGCCCACAAGCCTCTAACGTGGTTCGTGCATAATCTTTGGAGTGAATGTCTGTCCACGCCAAAGTAATATATAGCAGCGTTTGACAGTTCCAAACACTTGTAAGGCACAGTGAATCCGTAGCCCTTTTGTCGAGCGTCGTTCGACAAAAGGGCTTCTTTTTATTCATTTAAATGGGGGCTACGCCCCCAAACCCCCTCGCTACGCGAGGCAAAGCCCCGCTCCGCTCCGCCGCC
>JGI24703J35330_11748070_pt1 | contig 10392 bp, 12 predicted proteins | sample TergutNt197P1_FD_35330 | JGI IMG/M metagenome (IMG submission 35330) | reverse complement strand
TAACTCAATTATACCACATTCTGGTGAGGAGTTTTTACTTTTCATCATTTAAAAAGTACGTAACATCAGGGCTTTCGCAATTTCGCAATTGCCTAAGTACTTGATAACGAATGGAGTGGTGGAAATGGAAATTAGACCAAGTTCAGATTTAAGGAACAACTATACCGAGGTTTCAAGCTTAGTTAAAACCCTTGATGAGCCAGTGTTTTTAACCAAAAATGGTGTTGGTGACATGGTGGTTATGTCAATGGAGACATATAAGAAACTAGAAGAGAAAAACAAAATACACGATACCTTGCTTGAGCGTGAGCTTGATTTGCAAGCGAATGGTATAACCCACGACATTGACGATGTTTTTAGTCGAGTCAGAAAAAAGTTAGAGGCAAAGCCCAATGTATAAAATCAAATTTTCTGAAGAAGCATCAAGAGATATTGATGAAATTATCGATTACATCAGTGATGAACTGATGAATCCCATTTCTGCCATTGGCCTAATTGATAATCTGCAGAAAACTATCAAGAAACGGCTTGAATTGTTCCCCTATGCTTACCCTGTCTATGCCTTTCTAGAGTCGCTTGGAATTGAATACAGAAAGAACGGTTATTGGAAATTTTACGGCTTTTTATAAGATTGAAGAAGCGTCAAAAGATGAAGAATCTGGAACGGTGACAATCACCTATGTGGTTTATAACAAACGTGATGTTGAGAATGTTATTATTCCTGGATCACGTAAATAGGGTGAGGTCTGTCGGGTTTAGAGGCAGACTTTTCTTGTAGCAAAAATAAGTTTATTAATTGATTTCCAAATAGTTCAAAATTTAAAGGAGTTAGTGAAAATATCATCACCTAGGAAACAACATATGGTTTCTCAATTATAGCTATTATCACACAAGCCTTGCTTGAAATTCATTTTCAAGTAACGCCACGAAGAATGAGGTACTTTCAGCATCGACGTTAAATCGGAAGCAGTCGTAAAGACATTTTTGATAACGGGTTGCTTTGATGTGAAAGTCGAACGCTCCAGTGCAATTGTCGTAGCATTTTCCGTTTCCACATTTTTCATGGCAATCTTTTTTTTCATTTATTTGATTGACCATTGTCTCAGGCAGTTGGTTCAGTATATTCACATGCTTATTGACATCAACAACGGTAATACGTACTTCCAAACCTTTTTTACGAAGCCAAAAATTCAGGATTCCTTTTCTTGAATTAGGCATGATGTAAGCGACTTGAAACGGATATGTTTTGGTTGAAGAAATTTTGAATTTACATCCTTTTTCTAGCAGCGATTGATGGACTTCGTCTACAAAATCGGTGCAACTATCGTCTACTTGTTTGAGAAAAGCACGAAAATCAAAATAGTCCTCATTTTGGTCAGTGACTGTGCCCATTTACTTCATCCCACCGCACATTTGCCATTTCACACCGAACCGATCGGTTAGAATGCCGAAACATTTATTCCACGAATTTTCTTCAAGTTCCATAGCCACTTCGCCACTTTCTTTCAAGATGTCGAATGCCGCCTTTGCTCTAGCTAATTCATGTTTATCTTCCGCATCAAATTCAATTGCTAGCATCATGTTGTTACCAGCCTTAACCGATTTTTCCACATCACATAGGCAGACGGTATTCGCTCCAATTTCAAAATGAGCATGTTCGACAAAGTGGTCTATTTCTTCACTTACCCAAGCCTCTACTTTCACATTAAACGCCTTTTCGTAAAGGATAATGGCTTCGGTACAATTTCCATTAAAATATAAATACGGGCTAACATTTTTCATGTTCATCTCTCCTGCTTCTTAAAGTCAGTCAAGTATAGCCCATGCACTTCACTGTGTCACTGCAAAAATCGGACATCATACCGTCAGCTTTCTATTTTCAACCTCTCCTCTTGCTTGTTGTTTCTCATTAAAGTCATTCATGACGTTGCGATACTCCTGTGGTGTAAAACCAGCTAATGCTTTGAAATCACGGATAAAATGGGATAAACTATTAAACCCTAACGTATCAGAAATAACCGTCATACTGTCGTCACCATTTTCCAACAAATGAAAAGCATTGCCCACTCGAACCAATCGCAAAAAGCCTTTTATGCTTACACCAACGTGTTGTATGAAAAGCCGATTTAGTTGACGTTCGCTGTAATGGGTCTCATCTGATATTCTTTTGACATTCGTGTTGCCAGAACAAGCAATGATCCTTCCAATGGCAGATTTCACCTGTGGAGGATAAGCTACTTTCGCTGTTTCCAAGAATAAATTATCCAGCTTGACGACTAACTCATGAATGCTTTCGGCTGTTTCAATCGCTTCTGATATCGACTGATTTAATTGATAACTAACCGTTTCAAAAGGAACAGTCTCGCCTTTTAGATCACGTTGATTAATACCCGTTAGCGCATATAACCCAGCTGGTTGAAAGGTGATCGTTATTAATACGCCAGATAAATCATCAACAAAAGACGGCTTAGCAACATTGCCGTAAAGTGTTAACGATATTCCCTTTGTATTATGCGCGATAAAAAGCATCGCACCCATGTGTGGTACAACGCCAAATCTCTTATTTTCTTCCGTCGGAAAACCGATCATGTAATTCAAAACGCAGTCTCTTATGTCAGCGTGTGGAAGTAGATAAATGAATTCATTTCCTTGAAGCAAGATGCGTGATTCATCTTCAAACGTTTGTATGTCCTCTTTTGAGAGCATTTGCATCACTACTCTTTCTTTGTAATTTGTTAAGGTGAGGCGGTATAAATTTTAAAATTGCTACTTTGAAACTATCGAATTATGTGACAAAATGTGATATAATCTCATCAGATATATAGTTTATGTTTTCCATTAGGGACCTTATTAGCAGAAAGTTTAAGACGGTAGTAGAGCAAATTTTTAAAAGGAGCAATACGTATGACTATTTGTTTTCATGATAGCCCCTAAAAGGGGTTAGCCATGTCTAGAAAGATGTGATGACTATGACATTAAGCTTTATCGTAAGGGTTGAACAACTACAAGAGACTCTTGCGCCTCTCGAAAAAATTGACAAGATCAACGATCAAAACGATAACGTTTTGCGTGATTTGTTTTGGAGTGGAGTTATTCATAAGTTCTGGATTGCTGTTACTTTATCTTGTAGGCTAACAAGACATATGCTGGTCAAGTATCATGGACTCCCGAGCACCATAGAGTATACTAGACGTGAAATATTAAATCAAGCCTATCAAGCTAACATCATTAACGATGAAAAGTGGCTTGAGATGTTGCGATACCGCAATAAGATATCACGGACCCATGAACCATTCGCTCCAACGGACGAATGGTGTGAACGAATCACAGAAGAATACCTTCCACTGCTCAAAGAGCTACTTGAGTATTGTCAAAAACTTATTGATGAAGGTCAACAACAATCAGAAGAGACTTAGAAAGCCTTGATAATAAGGCAACTCCAAGTCTCTTTTTACTTGTTTTTCTACTCCTGACTCGCCCTTCTATTAAATAAGAACAAGCTACACAAAATTAACACACCACCAAGAATATCTCTAACGCCTACTGGCTCCTGATAAATAAAAACACCAATCAGTAACCCAAAGATCGCCTTAGTAGCTAGAATATTATTAGCAATAATCGGTTTTACAACATTAAATCCATAGTTTGTCACTAAAACCAATACTGCATTTAAAAAGCCTGCTAAAGCAATTAACCACACTAAGTTTAAAGTCCAATCTACTTCTCTGTAACTGTCACCCATCAAAAATGAAAGAACAAACAAAATAATCGTTGCCAAGAACAACACAACGGTTCCAATTTCAGCATTATTTAACAGGTCACTGTGCCGTTTTCTCAAAATATTACTAAACGCCACGCTCCCTGACCCAATAAAAGCAAACATACTCCCGATATCAAACTTGGTCACCTCTGAAAAATCTTCAACGGTTAACATCAGTACACCTAAAAACGACAACAAGAGCAGAAGAGCACTTTTAAACGTCAATTTCTCTCTTAATACGACGATGCCAATCATCGCAGTGAATGGCAGGGCTAAAATGAAGGCGACATTAGCAAACGTCCCATAAATAAAGGCCACGCTGATAAACGAGATCCCTGTTATATACATCAAGACCGATCTAACAAAGATCAAGCCATATTCTTTACCAGTGACTCGCTTGAATTTACTAAAGTCCAAACTTTTCCAAAAAAGGAGCAACGAAAATAATAGTGCTGCAAACATCCTGAGGGCGACCTGCTGAAGCAAAGCCATTTCAACTGAAAATACACGGGCAAAAATTCCCATCAACGCTTGAATAAAATTGAGGATAATTAAGGCCAATACTCCTTTATGAAAGGTTGGCCTATCTGTCACCTGTTTAACCATGTTCTAAATCCACCTTTTGTTATTTTTGTGTTATACTAATTATAGCGTTGAAAAAATATGGATACAAGTACGCACATTTTTGTGCCTGTGAAAAAGAGGTAATGATATGAAACAAAGAAAGTGCCCTGTTTTAGAGGTCATCGATGTGATTGGTGGGAAATGGAAGATTCCGATTTTGTGGGAAATAGGAAAAGCAGGAACCATTCGTTACAACGACCTGCAACGAGAGGTTACAGAAATCTCCAACATCATGTTAACCCGATCGTTAAATGACTTGATCAACCACAAGCTTGTGGTGCGAAAAGACTTCCATACGAATCCGCCTCATGTCGAGTATTCGTTGACAGAAAACGGTGAAAATCTTTATCCAATGTTGCAACAGTTAGTCGCATGGATCAAAGGGTTTGAATTTGAAGATTAGAGGTGTTACCATGAACGTTATTAACGTATGGCGTGAAACATTAAATCAAAACAGCAGCCTCAACACATCGTTGAAGTTGCTGTTTTACACTTACTTAAATTCAAAATATTTATCCGCTTCTCTAACCAATTTCAATAATTCACTTCCCGCTTCAATTCCTGAAAACTTCACCAAAGCTTCCTCTACAGAGCGTGCTTGTAAAAATTCCTGTAACTCCACTGCTTCTGGATCAGAGCCATTCACATACTTGCTCGCCGCTACAATGGCAATTGCTAAATACTTTGGTCGGATGCCATGTCTCAACAACTCTACTGCTGGCTTCATAAATCGCTCTGCAAACCCCAGCTTACGCAAAGGCGAACGCCCTACACGATCGACTTCATCGACAATGTATTCATTCTCAAAGCGTTGCAAAATTTTCGTGACGTACCTCTGATGTTCCTCTTGATCAAAATCGTATTTTTTCTGTAACAATTGTCCCGTTTCGTCAAGCACACCTTCAACAATTTTTCTGACCTTCGGGTCATCAATTGCTTCTTTGATGATGGCATGCCCATAATAATGTCCCAAATACGCACAGGCAGCATGCCCGGTATTTACCGTAAACAGTTTTCGCTCAATGTACGGTAAAAGCCCATCCACATAGGTGACTCCTCGTAGGTCAGGTCGCTCTCCTTTTACTTCTGATGCATTGACTACCCATTCGTAAAACGGCTCAACCTCCACAAATAATGGGTCTTGGTGACTTTGCTGTGGTACAATGCGATCTACGGCTGAGTTAGGGAAGCCGATGATGTCTTCTAATTGATCCTGCTCTTCTACCGTCAAATGTTCCCAAATGTATCCTTTTAGCACTTGACTCCCGTTAATCATGTTCTCACAGGCAATGATATTAAGGGGTACTTTTGTTATCTTTAGGCGCTCTCGTAACCCTTCTGCGACCACGTCCGCAATTTTTTCTAAAACATTTGGGCCAACCGCCGTAGTAATGAGATCTGCCGTTGTCAAAACTTGGATTAATGATTCTCGATTGAAAAGACTGTTTAACCCTGCCATATGATTGACTTGGAAGGTTTCCTGGGTGGGACCTGCTAGTTTGACGGTATACGAAGAATTAGCATTAAGAGCCTTGATGATGTCTTGGTTTACGTCAACAAAGCAGACGTTATAACCGGACTGATCTAGGATTGGGGCAATAAAGCCACGGCCAATGTTTCCAGCACCAAAATGGACTGCTAACATCTTAGGTCACCTCCTGGAACAAGGTCATGATTTCTTCAAAGCTGGTTGCTGCTACAATCTTTTCCACGTTTTCGACTTCTGAGCAAAGAATGGCGATTTGTGAAAGAATTTCTAGGTGGCCGTCACCAACACCGGCAATCCCAAAGACAACTTTTGCTACATTGCCGTTACCGAAGTCTACACCATTCGGGATTTGTAGGATAGAAATCCCAGATGCTAGAACTTCTTTTTTTGATTCGTCAGTTCCGTGTGGAATGGCAATTAAGTTACCCATAAAGGTAGTCGCTAGTTGCTCACGCTCAAGCATAGCGTCTATGTAGGAGGGTTGAACGTAATCATTTTTAACAAGCAGATCCCCTGCTAAACGGATCGCTTCTTCTTTTGTGGCTACTTGCATGTTTAGTAAGACATTGTTTGCGGTTAGTACTTCTTTTGTCATGTTTAAATCTCCTCTTGCTACTTAAGCGATCTTTTCAGTTTGTTGTAAAATAGTTGGTTTAAATAAGTTTTTATGTCAGCTTGATTACTAGTTGTAAAGCAGTCCACTGCAGTATCGTCCTCAACTAGAGCTGCGCTAATTGAGCTTAGGATTTCTAACCCCAATTCTGAAACGTTGGTTGGTGCCAGTAGGAGCAAAATACGAGTTACGTCTGTTGACCTATGGTTCATAGTATTCATAGTCAGTGGTTGCCTCAAATGAAACATATTAAACACAGGCGTGATCACGTCAGATGTTTGGCAGTGATAGAGGGCAATCGCCGTGTTTGGTATAGCGAAACCGCCTTGTTTCGCGCGGGCTGTTAGGTCATCCTTAACCTTTTCTAGGTTGGTGATTAAACCTTTTTCTTCTTTTAAGACACGGAGCATCTCATTGGTGAGGTCATCTAAAGAAAGAGGGGTTGAAAAGTTATGAAGTTCGAAGTGGTCTAATAGGGTTAAGATGAGCGTGCTGTAATTTTTTATACGCTGGAATTCCCCTTCAAGCTCAACGCCGGTTCGATCGTTTTTTCTTTTGTCATGGATCCGACTCAGTAAGATTTGTTCTGCTGGACGAGAAATTTGTTTTATTTTCTGCCCCATTAAGGTAATTTCATCCTCATTTAAGATGGGGCTAATCAAGGTATACTTACCAAATTTTTCTGGTATTTCTACCGTTGATAAAACTAAGTCAAAGGTTGATAAATCTGAAACTTTTAACTCGCTTAGGGATAGAGTGGTTACCTGGATTCCTTTGAATTCTTTTTCAATTCGCGTGCGAAGCATTTTGGAGGATCCTAGACCACTTGGACAGATAACGACTACGTATAAGTCTTGCTTGATGTCGTATAAAACCTGTGAGGCACCAAAGTAGAGAACCACATAGGCAATTTCACTTTCTGTAAAGTTCAGGTTGGTGAATGTTTTTTTTAATCCTTGCTTTGTAGCTTCAAAGAGTTGTGGATACTCTGTCATCACCTTTGTTGTTAGGGGGTTGTATAAATCTAATCCACGCTGAATTCGATAAATAGCTGGTTCGATGTGCTTGAGTAATCCGGTTAGTAAGGTTGGATCTTGATCAAAGGGAAGCCTTAAGTAATCAGATACCTCTTTGATTAGCTGCTTACAACTTGATCTGTAGATAGGTTGAAACATCGTCTTCGTAGTTAATCGTGCACCTTTTAAATGCATGGTGATGTAACCTAATTCTGCTTCTGGGAATATCACGTTAAATACGTCTTCAATGGTCGAGGCAATTTCTATCGCAATCTCAAATTTTGGATCGTCTTTTAATGCTTTTAGGAGATCATCGTCCATGGTAATCAGCTCTTGTTGAATAATGCGACAGGTGGCTAAGGATAAGTGAATCGTTAAGGTCATGTAGCCGTGATCGGTCAGTTTTATCTGATGTTTCTCGATCATTTCAGTGATTAGCCCACTAGCTAAAGTTAACTGCTCTATTTTAATGATCTCTAGGAAGTGACTTTGCCCATTGCTAGGATTTTTTAGGAGTTCGAGAAACTCGTATTCGTTGAACTGTTTGGATAAAAAGTAGCCTAATGCATTTCGCTTTTGTTCTTCTGTTGCAGATAGAGAAATACCATGTCCCTTTTTACGAATCAGCTCAATGTTAAAAGGAGCGAGTTGCTTTTCTATATTCTTTAAGTCTTCGCTAATGGTTTTCACCGTGACTTTAAAGTCATTAGCTAAGACGATAAGTTTGGTTGTATCTGCCCTTTTTAATAAGGCCAGTAGGATTAATTCTTCGCGCTCTGATCTTGTAAAATCACTGATTTGCTTTAGCAGATGAACCTTTAATTCTGTTTGCTTATTCTCCTCCCCTAGGAGAAGTAGCCCGACTCCTGACTTCTTCTTTAGGGTTAGATCGTAAGCATTTAAAATTCTCTCAACGCCTTTTAACTCACGGTGGATGGTTCGCTGACTGACGTTTAACTGCTCGCTAAGCTCAGAAACTGTCACACCAGACTGGTGTGACAGTAACCGTCCTATGATTTCTCGTTCCCGTGAGGTAATGTGCATAAAGAGCGCTCCTTTCTGAGCAAGTCTACTTTAGGTTCTCAATTAATTCATCGTATGTTGGACTACTTAAGAAGTTTTCTACTGAGATATGTTGCGCATGTGGTGCTTTCGGTCTTGCTGTCTCCGTCAAATCTTGGTGAGTAAATACGATTTCCGCATCTTCTGGTAAGTTACGAATCGCTAAGTTCTTGACTTCGATGTCCAAACCTGCTTCTTTGACTTTCTTACGTAATAGTGTGGCTCCCATGGCACTTGATCCCATACCAGCGTCACAAGCAAAGTAGATGATTGAAATTTCTTTGTTTACTGCGGTTAGACTCTCTAGTGGAGCACTTTCTTTTCCTTTTAGTTCCTGTGTTTTGCGGCTAGCTTCTTCTAAGTCTAGTTCACTGTCTCTTGACGTTTTCAAAATCAGTGCAGCAATCACAAAGGCCACAATCGTTGATACTAGCACACCTGCTAATACCGAGAATAGCCCACCACGCGGTGACATGGCGATAATCGCAAAGATACTTCCTGGCGATGGTGAAGCAACAAGGCCAGCACCTAGGATATTAAAGGTAAACGATCCCGCTACCCCACCACCGATAACAGCCAATAATAAACTTGGCTTCATTAGCACGTACGGGAAGTAAATCTCATGAATCCCACCTAAGAAATGAATAATAATCGCACCTGGTGACGATGCCTTTGAAGCCCCTTTTCCGAAAAACATAAAAGCTAATAATAGTCCGAATCCAGGTCCAGGATTCGCTTCAAGTAAGAACATGAGCGACTGCCCAGATTCCGCTACTTGCTCGACTCCAATTGGTCCTAAAATACCATGGTTTAGAGCATTATTCAAGAATAGAATTTTTGCTGGCTCGATAAAGACGTTGGCTAATGGAATTAGGTTGGCATTCATCATCGCCTCAACCCCATTAGCAAGAAGCGTCATTAACCATTCTGTAGCAGGTCCTACTACCAATACTGCCACACCAGCTAAAATCGCACCGATGATCCCCGCTGAGAAATTATTAATCAACATCTCAAATCCTGATTTGATTTTCCCTTCAAATGCTTTATCAAACTGCTTAATGCACCAACCACCGATTGGTCCCATGATCATGGCTCCCAAAAACATCGGCATGTCGGCACCAACGATAACCCCCATCGTAGCTGTCGCTCCAACCACACCACCGCGGAAGTCATGAACCATCTTACCGCCGGTGAATCCAATTAACATCGGAAGTAAAAAGACGATCATCGGACCAACGAGCTGATACATGGTCTCGTTTGGTAACCATCCCGTTGGAATAAATAGAGCAGTGATTAATCCCCACGCGATAAAAGCACCAATATTTGGCATCACCATTCCACTTAAGTGACTACCGAATTTCTGAACCTTTGTTTTAAAATCTGTTTGTGAACTCATACAAGTTCCTCCTATCAAATATTTTATAGATTTATCATACCCAGTTAAGCGACCATATACAAGTCCATAAAAGTTGGAGTTTGTCTGAAGGTTGTTGCCAAAATGGAAAAAGACAATGATAAAGAGTGAATCGTTACCGATCACCAACCATCGTTAAATCTTATTTTTTCCCTTTTCACGATGGTTTTTGGCTATTATTTGGAGGAAAACCATCGTTATTTGGCATATTGTCCATTTCAACGATGTTTTTGAGGTGATTCAGGCCATAAAATCATCGTTATTTTACGATTTTGATGTTTCCACGATGATTTGGAGGATGCAAAGTTCATCAAACTAAAAGGGGCTGTCTTGCTAACAGAAAGTTAGCGAGCTGGCCCTTTTAAAGTGAAAAAGAATAGAAATTGATTGAAGTGAAGGGATAAGGGCAAGGGA
>JGI24703J35330_11748071_pt1 | contig 10396 bp, 9 predicted proteins | sample TergutNt197P1_FD_35330 | JGI IMG/M metagenome (IMG submission 35330) | reverse complement strand
TTTTTACTTAAAATGGCATTGCGCCAGGTTTTTTAATAATGAAAGACTGAATTGTCATCATTACCTGACTAATAATAAAGTATAAACCAAGAGCAAGAGGCGATCCATAAACCATTAACGCCATAATTGGTAACATCATGAAATTCATCATCTTCATCTGACCAGCTGCTTGTGCGTTTGCACCTTGTGTCCTCTTTTGAGTTTGTGTTTGTTGAAAGTACATTAGCCCTGCAACAATTGCTGCAAATATTACGTTTGGTACTTCTGATACAGATGATAAACTCAGCCCTAGGAAATATCTAACTTCATACGTTTGAATAAATGGATGTCTTGAGAAAGCTTGGAAGAATGCAAACATTAGTGGCATTTGAATAAGCATCGGCAAACATCCTGCCATCGGATTAATTCCCTTTTCTTTGTATAATGCATTCATTTCTTGTTGCATTTTCATTCTTGACTCATTGTCAGTTTTACCAGCATATTTTTGCTTAATTGCATCCATTTCAGGTTGCACTGTTTGCATTTTAGCTGTACTATTCATAGATTTTAACATCAGTGGCATAACAGCTGCTTTAGTAATAATTGTCGCAATAATAATAGCTATACCTAAGCTACCAACTAAACCATAAATCCAGCTAATCATTTGAATTAATGGTAAGACAAAGAATGATTCCCAAAATCCTGATGCATTTTCTGCTGTTAGTGCATTTTCTGGATTAATATCAACCCCACAACCTGATAGTGTTACAACCAGCACGATCGCAACTAAACATATTAATAATTTCTTTTTGGTATTAAATTTCATTTTAAAATTCCTCTCGACTTCAATTCATCTTTTTAAAAAACTACAACCTTGATTATATCTTTTGAGTTTAAACTCTTTGTAAACAAGATTTGCCGCACATCATATTATAAAACAATTTGCAACAAATGTAAAGCTAAAATTACATTTACAACGTTTTTTTTTCATAATTAATCCCCGTTTTCTTCGCCTGAGGTCACAACAATTTCGCAAATGACCCCTAATTCTTCAAAACCAGCTATTGCGACTGATAAGTTTATTTCTTCAAAAAAGTCATCTACGCCCCACATTTCTTCAAGTACAGCTGATGAAATCCTCGAATAGTCATACAATCTAAAAACTGTCACCTCATCAGCATTTATATCAATTATTCCGACAGTTATTCCTGTTTGAGCGAAATTACTATATCTAGTAAAAACTTCTTTAATTTCATTATCAGTCATATAGATATCTGGTAAATATAAGCTCTCAAATTCTGCTCTGTCATATGTTGTCCACACTTCCCATAACAAAATTTCTTCATGGTAACTATTAATTGTAACGACATCTGTTCCAGAAATACATGTGGTTGTTGCATATGTGCGCGGAATACTACACCCTGTTAAAACTACAACAATCGCAAATAAGAATAATTTTTTCATAAAGTGCCCCCTATAATAAACCTTTTGCATATAATTCACTCACCTCTTGCTCATAGACTTGAAGTGATTCTTTTAACACACTTAGCTCATCACCATTTTTAAGCGTTAAATAACCTTGTTTGCCTGATGTTTTAATCTCAACAACATTAAGCGGATTAACTAAATATGAGCGCCCAAGTCTCACAAGTTCCGGAATTTCCTCATCATAAAACTTCAGTTTTCTTTTTAAGTACGTAATTCCTTTTGCCTCACATAAAATCGTTAAACCTAAGTTTGCTCGTTCATCATCTTTATCTTTAATGTCGTTGCCTTTAATATAATAGATATCTGCTAAATTGACGTATTTTTTGCTATGACCTGTTTTAAACTCTATCATTTTTCTAGTCGATGTCGTCATATGCATTCTTTGCCTTGCAACAGTTAATAAATCAATAATCCGTGATTTTAATTCATCGCCTACTAATCTTTTTTTCAGATACCCTAAAGCTGCTATTTTTTCATTTAAGACATCTGCTCTTTCTTCCCCATTACTAGTAACAAAAACAATATTTGACATTATATCAAATTTACGAATTTCTGTTCCTAGTTTGATTCCATCGAAACTTGGAAAGTCATCTCCATAATTAATATCTAAAAATAACAGACGCTGTTTTAGCGTTTTTGCTCTTTCTTCAAATGTCCCGTCTGGAAGTTTGCTTTTATTAACAAACAAATCTAACACTTTCAGTGGGTTAGTCGTTGCTAGTTCAATTTGTACATCTTCATATTCTTCAATTAAAATGGTGTTTTCAATAATTTTTTTAACATTTCTTACCATTTCAACATTGTCGTCACATATTACAACATTTAACATTTTACTCAAAACTCCTCTTTTTTTCGCCTAAGTCACAATCCGATTTCTAACAACTGCATAAATTTATCACTACTCACCTGAGTACTTACATATACTTGCTCATATTTCATCATCATTTCCTCAACAATCCTTAATCCACTCCCACGCCCAACGCCTTTTGTTGTCACGTCTTGTTTAGTAAGCAGGGATGGGTTAATTGTTTGCTTTCTACATGAGTTAGTTACTCGAATCTCTAATACTGTATCTATTGATGCAAACCGCTCAAATATGAAACTTATATGAACCCATTTCTGCACGGTATGTTCTGCTTCCTCAATAGCATTATTTATCCACACGCCTAAAATTTCAATTAAATCTAGTACTGGCATTCCAATGTCCTTAATTTCCTCTGGCATTTCAATTGTAAATTCTATTCCTTTTTTTATCGCCAAATTCGCTTTTGATAATAAAAAGAAACGCAAGGACATTAATTCTGTTGTCACTAGTTGATTTACATCAGGAAATTCTGGTCGACATTTTAATACTTCTTGAACTTTCGTTCCATATCCGTCTAGAAGAGAGTACATGACTAATTTATCACCGGATTCGATTCCGCCAACTAGTGCAGTTAATAATTCTAGTTGTCCGTGTTCGAAATCACGTAATTGTTTCTGGACTTGGCCTATATCCATAATTTTTTTGTCTAACCCTTCTATTAATGATTGTTTTTCAATGATTTCACTTTCTTTTTCGGTTAAGTCATGGTTAATTTCCTCTAAAATTTTATTCCGATCAGCAAGCGTTTCCTTACTTTTGTTTAGCAGGATTTGCTCTCTAAAGAGTTCTTTAAATAGATGTATGATCCAAGCCGCTATGAGGGTCAACAAAGTCATATAAATAGGTTGCATACGGGTCATTCCTGAACATGCAATTTCAAGTCCAATCGGTATTAAGATTACGCCGTAATAACCGAGTAAGATAACACCGACTCCGCCTGCAAGTTGGGCGACTCTTTGTTCGTCTATTTGTTTTAAAAAGGCACTTATTCCGGTTTTTATTAGTACTATTTTTACAATGATGATAAATACTACACAAATGATTATTTTAAATAGTAGTGATAAGCTTGGTCCGTAAGCTTCAGCAAGTGTTTGATAACCGTAAGTATATCCTGACATTTGATCCCAGCCGTTTGCTTGTACTACTAAATATGTTATTAAATCAGCCCATGCACGCCCAAGCATCATAATCATAAATATTAGTGCTAGGTGAAAAAAATTAATTTTAGCTTCTTCTATAAATCCTTTTACGCGGTAATTAGAAATTGCAAATGTAAAAGCAAAAAGTAATGGTCGTACCCATTGTCCGATAAGCATGGTTCCAAAATATGTAAAAAGTGATGTTAATGCGACGTATGTTAAAAATGTGTGTATTTTATACCTTTTTCCTAGTAATATCCACATTCCAATCCATATCAAAAGCGATTTATCCAATGCAATTATTAACGTTTCGACCACGATTTGCACCTCCAAAAATTATGTATTTAGGCAAATTTTTAAGGTCGAATAAATTAACACTTAGTGTTTTTTATTCGACCCCAATTTATTTAAACGATTAACTTGCCATATTTAATTAACTAAACATCTACTATTATACCACATTACATCTTGTTTTGTTAGGTGTCAACTCTAAGTAAAACGTTATTTTTTCAAAAAAGGGATCTACTGACATACATTTCACTATATATTTTAACATTACTGCGAAATTTTTGCGACAAAATAAAATTAATGCCGTCCCCCCAGACGGCATTTAAGTAATAAGTGTAACATCCAAAATCAATTATTTAAATTACGACTTGCTTTTATTTCCCCCAATTAAAATTCAACATCAATGCAATCATTTATTTAACTGTTTAACCATTTCAAGTCTGGTTTAGTAACTGCTATTTAATAAATCCCCCTAATGATGCCCCTCATTGATGATAAAATTTAATGAATTGTCGTAATTATCGTCAAAAATTTAAAGATTTGACTTCTATGCACTTAAGTAAGTGCCCCCTCAAGAAGTCTAACATATGATTCTACTCCCCAATAGTAATCATATTCATCTTTACCTTTTATAATTCCCCCAACACTCCCCAGTGTCACTTTAGATTATAAAAGGTTAATCCCCCATTCATCCCCCGATGAATTTTTAGCTCATTTGATAAATCCCCCCGACTTACCCCCGCAAGTAGCTATTTATCTTTTGACTTTAATTAATTTGGATCTTAGCAGCAACTTGTTTAATTGCTTCACCTGATCACATGTATAAGTATACCATGGTATTTTAAAAAATAGTTATACTTACCGCCAAAAGGGGTTAAAAGTCATGCGAAGTTCACTCAAAAAACACAAAAAGGCTTTCAAAAGAGCGTTCTATTTTAGAAGAACGGATTTGGCGGACTTTTTGCTTCATTTTATTACAATAGAGCAATTTTCGGTTTTTGTGAAAACGTTTTAAATTAGATTTTTTTTGAAATTAATTTTTTCTTCTCTCTTATTATGACATATTTTTATCTTTTGTCAAGTTAGTTTTGTGGTGAAAATGTGTAGATTTTTGTCTTTTTAGCGCTTATAATGTTGTTTTTTTAACATTTTTTGTGGAAAACTTTTTTTCTTTTCCACATTTGAAAATTTAAAATTTTTTTTTCATATAATATTTTTTCCCGTCAAACTCACGTTAATTTGACTTTGCTAGAAAATGAGTTTCAAGTTATCAACAGGCGTCCTCACTTTTTCCACAGTTTTCTTTATATAAATTGTCAATTCTTTTTCTTCGGATTTTTTTTACAACTTTCGTTCGACATGATTCGACTTCTATGAAATAATTGTGCATTAATGACTTCAAGCAATGTGTATACGAGTAAAACGAAATCATAGCATCTACCGTCCTATTTTTTTCTCGATTTCGCCATTTTTAATCCTGAAATTTCAAAATCGAGCTTATTTTTATACGCTTTCACGAAATTGTTTGATTTTTTTACATTTTTCCAAGTTATTCATCTATACAAATTCAAGAAAACTTGCTATAATAGTAGTGAAATTTCTTTTATAGGTCAGGAGTTGCGATTTAGCAATGCGTATTTACATTTTACTTTCACAAACAACGTCAGCATTGACAAGTTTTATAAAATTTTGCTCGAAAAAACCATACAACCATGCTTCTTTAGCTTTTGATGAACGCCTAGAATATACATATAGCTTTGGGCGCATCAATCCTAATGATCCTTTGATTGGTGGATTTGCTCATGAAAGACTTGATACTGGTGTCTTTAAAAATGCAAGTTGCCAATTACTAAGTTTAGATGTTACACCCGAGCAATATAAAAAGATGCGTGAACGAGTAGCTCACATTGAAAAAAATCAAATCAAATATAAGTATAACTTCCTAGGTCTTTTTGGAGCACGTTTCAATTTCAAAGTTGATCGCAAGTATGCTTATTTTTGCTCTGAATTTGTTTCAAAAGTTTTGCAAGAGGTTGGACTTTTTCCAGAGGATTTCCCTTCTCATTTAGTTCATCCAACAGATCTAGTCCGTCATATTAATTTGAAAGTTGAGTATCAAGGCCCACTTTCAGAATATCTTAAAAATATTGGAGCTCCTGCTTCATCAGACCGTGATGCTGATATATTATTAAGAAGAAAGTTGTTTTATATGCCTTTTAGAGTGTTATTTGTTCCAATTAGAGTTGTAAAGGTTGGTACCTTAACTCTTAAAACAAGTGGTAAATACTTGAATAAATCTCGAAAATACATAGTTAAAAAAGTTTTTAATGACTCGCAAGCTAGTTAATGGCATAAATTGCTCACTTCTTAGTTGATAATTCGTTTATAAAATGTTATAATATAATGATACTTAAAAGTCTATGCTTACATAGGCTTTTTTAACTGATTACTGAGGTGAGAATTATGGAAAAAGCTACTGTGCGTGGTTTATTTAGAAACAAAGAGAAATATGAAAATCAAGTGGTAACGATTAATGGTTGGATTCGTACGAATCGAGCGCAAAAATCATTTGGTTTTTTAAATATGAATGACGGTTCATTCTTTGAAAACATTCAAGTTGTATATGGAGATGTTTTAGCGAATTTCAAAGACATTCAAAAATTTGGTGTTGGTTCTGCTGTAACAGTTGTTGGAACTTTAGTTTTAACAGGAAAAGTTGCGCAACCAATTGAAATTCAAGCAACTGATGTCCTGTTAGTCGGAGATTCTCCAGAGAATTTCCCAATTCAACCAAAAAGGCATTCTCGTGAATTTTTACGAGAAGTTGCTCATTTACGCCCACGTACCAATTTATTTTCTGCGGTTTTCCGTGTTAGATCACTTGTGGCGCATGCAATTCACTCGTTTTTCCAAGAACGTCATTTCGTTTATGTCCACACACCTATTATAACAGGTAGTGATGCTGAGGGTGCTGGTGAAATGCTTGCTGTAACTAACTTTGATTTAGCGAATATACCAATGCATGATGGAGAAGTTGATTATAAACAAGATTTCTTTGGAAAATCAACTAATTTAACTGTATCTGGTCAATTAAATGGTGAAGCTTTTGCCATGGCTTTTCATGACATCTACACGTTTGGTCCAACATTTAGAGCTGAGAATTCTCATACGACACGTCATGCAGCAGAATTCTGGATGGTTGAGCCTGAAATTGCCTTCGCTAATCTAGAAGATAATATGGATTTAGCAGAAGCAATGGTTAAATATATTATTAATTATGTATTCGAGCATGCCCCTGAGGAGATGGCTTTCTTTAACAAGTGGGTTGATGAATCAAACACGTTAATCGAACGTCTCACTTTAGTTAAAGATTCTACTTTTAAACGTCTTCCTTATACTGAGGCTATCGAAATTTTAATTGATGCTGTTAAAAATGGGAAGAAATTTGAAAACCATGTGGAATGGGGCATTGATTTAGCGACGGAGCATGAGCGTTATTTAACAGATGAATACTTTAAAGCACCAGTATTTGTAACCAACTACCCAAAAGACATTAAAGCATTTTATATGCGTTTAAACGAAGACGGGAAAACTGTTGCGGCGATGGACATGCTGGTTCCTGGAATTGGTGAATTAATTGGTGGTTCTCAGCGTGAAGAACGACTTGATGAGCTTACTAATAGGATGAATGAAATGGGTGTGCCGACTGAGGATTTAGAGTGGTATTTAGATCTACGTCGTTTTGGTGGAACGCCACATGCTGGATTTGGTTTAGGATTTGAGCGAATGATTATGTATGTAACTGGAGTTGAAAATATCCGAGATGTTATCCCATTCCCGAGGACACCAAACAATGCCAAATTCTAATATTAATTTATCAATGACCATTACACAAGATTTTGATACTTCTGTAACCTCTTATGAAACGGAAGCAAAATTCATTAAAAAAAATGATTTATGGTATTTATTTTTTGACGAGGTCAATTATGACGATCACGAAACAACACAGTGCCGTTTTGAAATATCTTTAAATTCTGTTAGAATGAGGCGAAATGGTCCAATAATACTAGAGCAAATGCACGAATTAGATAAAGATACAGAAGGGTACATAAAGACACCTTTTGGTCATGTAACAACGCGTCTTGTGACAACAAAGTATAATTTTCTTGAAATAGATTCAAATAATTATGAATTAAATTTAAGATATCACTTATACACAGGTGATGAGTTAACCGGCACATACACACTCGTCATTAACATTACAACAGGAGGAAATAACATTTCATGATACAATCTATAAAACAAACACTTAAACAGGAGATCAAAACTGCCTTAATAAAAGCAGGTTATGAATTAGATCAAGAATTTGAAGCGACACTCGAAAACACAAAAGATGTTAGTCATGGTGATTTTGCGACAAATGCAGCAATGCAACTTGCAAGAGTTGCAAAAAAAAATCCACGTCAAATTGCTGAAGATATTGTTAATCATTTAGACAATGGTGTTGCAAATATTGAAAGTGCACAAATTGCTGGTCCTGGTTTTATCAATTTTTTCATTAATAAAGCTATTTTAACAGAGGTTATTAACGACATTAGGTTTGCTAAAACTAGCTATGGAAAGTCTAATGCTGGTGATAATAAAAAATACAATGTGGAGTATGTTTCAGTAAATCCTACTGGTGATTTACACATTGGACATGCCCGTGGTGCAGCAATTGGTGACTCGCTTTGCAAAATTTTAGATGCTGCTGGATATGATGTTATTCGTGAATATTATATTAATGATGCAGGTAACCAAATTCACAATTTAACACTTTCTGTTTATGCCCGTTATTTAGAGGCTTTAGATATAGAAAACGAGTTTCCAGAAGATGGTTATCGCGGATCTGATATTGCTGAATTTGGAAAAACTCTAGCCGCAACAGAAGGCGACAAATTCGTTGATGGGCTAGATAATCATTACGATTATTTACGTCAAATTTCTTTAGCATTCGAAATGGATAAAATAAAAACTGACTTATCAATGTTTGGTGTTGAATTTGACTTATATACAAGTGAGCAAAAACTATATGATGATGGTTTAGTTGCAAAATCTGTTGACTTGCTCAAAGATAAAGGTTTTATCTATGATAATGATGGTGCAAAATGGTTACGTTCAACTGATTTTGGTGATGATAAAGACCGCGTATTGCAAAAATCAGATGGCTCGTTTACTTATCTTACGCCAGATATTGCCAATCATATCGAAAAAATTAAGCGTGGAAATGATAAGCTAATCAATATTTGGGGAGCTGACCACCATGGTTATATTGCTCGTGTTAAAGCAGCACTTCAAGGGCTTGGACATGATGCAGATTTACTTGAAGTTGATATAATTCAAATGGTTCGCCTAATTAAAGATGGTGAAGAATTTAAAATGTCAAAGCGATCTGGAAAAGCCGTTACGATGCGTGATTTAGTCGAAGATGTCGGTGTTGATGCGGTTCGATATTTTCTAGCAAGCCGAAGTGCCGAAACACCAATGGATTTCGATTTAGATTTAGCGGTAAAACAATCTAATGAAAATCCAGTCTACTATGTTCAATATGCTCATGCACGAGCATGTACACTGCTCGCAAGAGCTAAGGAAAATGGAATAGAATTAGCACAAAAACAACAATATATCCATCTAGTTCATGAAAAAGAATTAGAAGTAATTAAATTAATGGGAGATTTTGCAGCAATTGTTGCCGACTCTGCCATGAAGCGCAAACCACATATTGTTGTAAATTATGTACATTCACTTGTTTCATCATTTCATAGTTTATATGGGGCAAAAAAGTTTATCGATACAGAAGATATCGCTGGTACCAAAGAACGTTTAGCACTCGTTGACGCCTTAAGAATCACAATTGAGAATGCATTAACACTAATCGGTGTATCCGCACCTGTAAGCATGTAAATATAAACCAAGAAGGAGTAAGAATATATTATGGCGAAAATTCAAACAGAATTATCAATGCTTGAAGCAGCTGAGTTATTAATTAAAAGAAAAATTAAACCTCAAAAATTTTCTAAAATTGCAAAAGAAGTTTTTGAATTAATGGGATTGAGCGATGCAGAGGACTTAGATGTTAGAATTGCTCAATTATATACAGATTTATCATTATCAGGTAAATTTGTTGCAACTGGCGAGGATATGTGGGACTTAAAATCACGCCAACTTTATGAAACAGCAAATTATGACACATATGAACTTGACTTTGAATCAGAAGAACCACTTTCATTACTTGGTGATGATGCACCAATTGCTGCTCTATTAAACTCTGATCGCATGCAAATTATTGACGATGACGATGAGGACGAAGATGAAGAAATCGATACACTTGATGAAGATGAGGATATCACTCCACTCGCATCAGATGATTATGGCGATGATAGCGATGCTGAGGTTGAGACTGGCGAAGCAGATGAGCACGATGGCCTATCAATTTATAGCGAAGATGAATTAAACTAACAATTAAGCATGACCCACAACGTAGCTTATTATAAACTACAGGGTCTTTTTTTGTTACAACATTCCTAAAGCGAGATAACATTTAAACCTGAATTTTCAATTCCACTTACGCCAATTTTAAAAACCAACCCAGCATTAT
>JGI24703J35330_11748072_pt1 | contig 10401 bp, 5 predicted proteins | sample TergutNt197P1_FD_35330 | JGI IMG/M metagenome (IMG submission 35330) | reverse complement strand
AACGGTATTTGCGCAGGTGGGACAGGCTCGTTTATCGACCAAATGGCGACGCTTCTCGATACCGACGCAGAGGGGCTAAACGAACTGGCGAAAAGCCACACCGTAATCTACCCGATTGCGGCGCGTTGCGGCGTTTTCGCCAAAAGCGACCTCCAGCCCCTTATAAATGAAGGAACGGCACGCCCCGACCTTGCCGCGTCGATTTTTCAGGCCATTGTGAGCCAGATAATAAGCGGCCTAGCGTGCGGAAAGCCGATTCGCGGCAACATTGCGTTTCTTGGCGGCCCGCTACATTTCCTCTCGGAGCTTCGCGCACGGTTCATCGATGTTCTGAAACTCTCGCCGAACCAAGTAATCACGCCCGAAGAGGGACATCTCTTCGCCGCACTGGGCGCGGCAATTCGCGCAGAAAGCGAAGGCGCGGAAACCGACATATCGGCACTAATCGACAATTTACAGGAACAGCAGGAACTCCCCTTCGAAATTTCGCGGCTGGATCCGCTATTTTCCACAAAAGACGAATACGAAACCTTCCGCACCCGCCACAGCAAACATGTAGTGCCGAAAGGCGATCTCTCCAAATACGAGGGCAACTGCTTCTTCGGCCTGGACGCAGGCTCAACAACAACGAAAGCCGTGTTAATCGGCGAGGCCGGCGAAGTTTTGCATACATTTTACGAAAGCAACGAAGGCAGTCCGCTAAACGTGGCACGCAAAGCATTGGCCGAAATCTACGCCGCACTCCCGCCGAAAGCAAAGCTAAAATATTCCTGCGTAACCGGCTACGGCGAGGGATTGTTAAAATCCGCCCTCAGAGTCGATATGGGCGAAATCGAAACCGTAGCGCACTATCGCGCCGCCGCATTTTTCGACCCCGCCGTCGACTTCATTCTGGACATCGGCGGTCAGGACATGAAATGCCTGCGAATAAAAAACGGCATAATCGACACCGTTCTCCTAAACGAAGCGTGTTCCGCCGGGTGCGGCTCCTTCTTGGAAACATTCGCCCGCTCCCTAAACCTCCCGATCGACGACTTTGCACAAAACTCACTTTTTGCAGAAAATCCCGTAGACCTGGGCTCACGTTGCACCGTTTTCATGAACTCACGCGTGAAACAAGCCCAAAAAGAAGGCGCGTCGGTGTCCGACATTTCCGCCGGCCTGGCTTATTCCGTAATAAAAAACGCGCTTCAAAAAGTAATAAAGATCACCGACCCTCAACAAATGGGCAAAAACATAGTGGTTCAAGGCGGCACATTTTACAACGAAGCCGCCCTCAGAGCATTCGAAAAAGTATCCGAACGCGAAGCCACCCGCCCCGACATAGCCGGCCTAATGGGCGCGTTCGGCGCGGCACTGCTGGCCCGCGAACGCTTCCGCCCCCGCGAAGAAACAACCCTACTCTCCGCAACAAACCTGGACTCCCTAAAAGTAAAAACCACCCACACAAGATGCAAATCCTGCGAAAATAATTGTTTGCTTACAATAAATAAGTTCTCGGGGGAAACTTTTTTTGAAAAAAAAGTTGCCCCCGAACCCCCTTCAAAAAAACCACATTTAAAACCCGCTAAGCCGAACAAGAAATCGAAAAAAATGTCCGGGGTCAAGGGGGCTGTGCTCCCTTGCGGGGGTTCGGGGGCTGGTCGTCCGCCTAAAGGCGGACTGCTCGCCCATGCAACCGGGGCTGCGCCCCCGAGAACTTCGCCCCCAAACACCTTCACCTCAGGCAACCGCTGTGAACGCGGCTTAGGAAAATCCACACAAAACGCAGACCTTCCGAATTTGTACGCGCAAAAATATGAGCGCGTCTTCAAATACACGCCCCTTGAAGAAAAGGACGCAACGCGTGGTACGGTGGGACTGCCGAGAGTTATGAATATGTACGAAAATTATCCGCTGTGGTTTACATTTTTTACCGAGCTGGGCTATAGAGTGGAGCTGTCGCCGCGCAGCTCGCGTGGGCTGTACGAATCGGGCATGGAGTCGATCCCAAGCGAGTCGGAATGCTATCCTGCAAAACTGGCACATGGGCATATCATGGCTCTTATTGAACGCGGCGTGAAATATATTTTCTATCCATGTATTGCGTTTGAACAAGAATCCGTGTGCGGCGCAAATCAAACATATAATTGCCCAATCGTCACATCGTATCCGGAAAATATCAAGAATAATGTCGAGGAAATCGCGGGTATTAGATTCGAAAATCCGTTTTTTAATCTGGCAGATGAGAAAAGCCTTGCAAAACGCATGGTCGAAGAATTCCCCGGGCTTCCGGCAGAGGAAGTCAAAGCCGCACTGCAAAAAGCGTTGGCGGAGCAAAAAAAATATCTCGAAGACGTGCGACGCATGGGCGACGAAGCCGTGAATTATATCGAGCGAAACGGACTGACCGCCGTGATTTTAGCCGGTCGCCCCTACCATATCGACCCCGAAATAAACCACGGAATCCCGGAGCTGATTACGTCGTTCGGCATTCCTGTTTTGAGCGATGACGCCGTTGCGCATTTGGGCAAAGTCGAAAGACCGCTGGGCGTGCGCGACCAATGGGCGTATCACTCGCGGCTGTACGCGGCGGCGTATTGGGCGCGCAAACGCACGGACGTCGAGCTGATTCAGCTAAACTCGTTCGGTTGCGGGCTGGACGCCGTAACCGCCGACGAAGTGCAGGAAATTCTCGAAGCGGCCGGCAAAATTTTTACACTCTTGAAAATCGACGAAGTAACAAATCTCGGCTCGGCGCGAATTCGTATTCGAAGCCTGTTTGCCGCGCTTTCCGTGCGCCGCGAACGCGGAATTTTAAACAAAAAACCAAAGCCCCGTAAGCCGCGCATAATTTTTACCGAAGAAATGCGCCGAACCCACACGATTATCTGCCCGCAAATGGCACCGCTGCATTTCGACATTATAAAGGAAGCGTTTATTTCCGAGGGGTACAACATGGTCGTTATGCCCGCGATCGACCGTGCAAGTATCGACACCGGGCTGAAATATGTAAACAACGACGCGTGCTATCCCGCGCTGATTGTAGTGGGACAAGTCATTAACGCGCTGAAATCCGGCGAATACGACCTCGAAAATGTCTCCGTTTTAATGTCGCAAACGGGTGGCGGTTGTCGCGCTTCGAATTACATCGCGTTTATCCGCAAAGCGTTCGAAAAAGCGGGCTTTGGGCATATTCCCGTGGTTTCGATGAACGCGCTGGGGCTTGAAAAAAATCCCGGAATGAAATTTACGCCAAGCTTAATTAACAAGGCGATGCAAGGGCTGATTTACGGCGATTTGCTCTCGCGAGTTTTATACCGCACGCGCCCCTATGAGGCTGTTTTCGGTACATCAAACGCGCTTTACGAACACTGGAATCAGCTGTGCCAAGAGGCTGTTCGGCGTGGGAATCGCAGTGAGTTTAAGCGCAATATTTATGAAATCGTTGAAGATTTCGACAATATGCCCCTGCTTGATGTCGAAAAACCTCGCGTCGGAGTTGTTGGCGAAATTTTGGTTAAATATCACCCAACAGCGAACAACGATATTGTGACATTGCTCGAAAACGAAGGTGCGGAGGCCGTTGTTCCCGATTTGACGGATTTTGTTCTTTACAACGGGTACAATGCGGGGGTTTTGCATCGTTATCTCGGCGGCACGCTTAAGCTGAAAATCGGCGGCACGCTTGCGGTGCGATTTATTGAGCTTTATCGCAAGCACATGCGCCGCGCCTTGGAAAAATCGACGCGATTCACCGCGCCCATCGACATCGAAAAGATGGCGGAGCTTGCAAAGCCCATCGTTTCCGTGTGCAATATCACCGGCGAAGGCTGGTTTCTCACCGCCGAAATGGTCGAACTAATCCACACCGGCGTAAACAACATCGTTTGCACACAGCCATTCGCCTGCCTGCCGAACCATGTTGTCGGCAAGGGCATTATTAAAAATCTGCACAATAATTACCCCGACTCAAACATCGTTGCCGTCGATTACGACCCCGGCGCAAGCGAAGTAAACCAACTAAACCGCATAAAACTCATGCTCTCAGCCGCACGCCGAAACACATCTAAGCACGCCAAGCGTGCAGTGGACACCGTGGGAATTTTGCGGTAAGGGGCATTACGTCTCGAAGCCGGATAGTGTTGTGCGGTTTGGAAAAAATTTTTTTGGGGGGTGTTTTTTTATGAATATTCAGATTTTTGGTAAGGGCAAGTGCTTTGATACTAAAAAGGCGGAACGCTGGTTTAAGGAGCGCAAGGTAAAATATCAGCTCGTCGACCTGCCGCGATTTGGGCTTTCTAAGGGCGAGTATCAAAGCGTTCGCGCCGCAGTCGGCGGGGTTGCTGATTTAATTGACGAAAAATCTAAAGAATATGAAAAAAATTTTATTGCATACACATCGGACGCGGCTGAAATAGAGGCGCGGCTTTTGGATAACCCCGGCATGTTTAAAACGCCGATTGTGCGCAACGGAAAAAAGGCGACGATCGGATACGCGCCGGATGTTTGGGAGGCGTGGATGCAGTAGGCGACCGCGAAAAACCCTACAAATAATACATAATTTCCTCGCCGGATTTACTCACGATTTCTTCGAGGGTTACATCCGACAAGGATTTTTTTATTGCTTCATCCAGCGCGGCGTAAACATTTTCGTTTATCGACCGTTCGAGATTCTCGTCGCGCTTCGGTATCGTCACTTGCGTTTTTTCAAACATGGCGACCTCGAATGCAGATAATACATCGTAAGCCGTAATGTCTTTCGGCTGTTTTGCCAAGTAATAACCGCCGCTCGGCCCCTTCACGGCCGTAACAAATCCGCCGCGTTTCAAAATCGCAAAAACCTGTTCCAAATAAATTTTTGAAATGTCCAATCGCTCCGACAGGCCAACAACCGAAACGATATTGCCTACGCCCTCACTTTTAGCCATGCTTGCCAGTGCCGCAAGCCCATATCGCCCTTTCGACGAAATTTTCATGGGTAACACTCTCCTCAAGACAAGCATAACATACTTTGCAGATATGTGATAAAATATTTTTCTTGACACGGGAAAAACCGGCGGATATAATTAACATATTAAACAAGTATGCATTGTATGCATTACATCTCTATGCATTACATTTCATCGAAGGGAGCATCACGAATGCCAAAAATATTCAACAGCTTGCCCGATTTAATCGGCAAAACCCCGCTTTTGCGACTGCACAATTACGAAGCCTCAAAAAACACAGGCGCAGGAATTATCGCAAAACTGGAATCATACAATCCGGGCGGAAGCGTAAAAGACAGGATCGCAAAAGCAATGATTTCGGACGCGGAAGAAAAGGGACTGCTAACGCCCGATTCGATAATCATTGAGCCGACAAGCGGAAACACGGGGATTGGTTTGGCCGCCGTTGCGGCGGCGCGTGGCTACAGGGTGATCCTCACAATGCCGGAAACAATGAGCATCGAGCGGCGCAATCTGCTAAACGCACTTGGCGCAGAGCTTGTTTTAACCGAAGGCGCCAAGGGCATGAAGGGCGCGATTGCAAAAGCGGAGGAATTGGCCGCCGAAACGCCCGGTTCATTTGTTCCGGGACAATTCGAAAACCCCGCAAATCCCGCCGTTCACATCGCAACAACCGGCCCGGAAATTTGGGAAGACACAGACGGAAAGGTCGATATTCTCGTTGCGGGAATCGGAACCGGCGGCACAATTAGCGGCGTGGGCGAATTTTTAAAATCAAAAAATCCCGACGTGGAAATAATCGCCGTCGAACCCGCCGATTCGCCCATGCTTTCGGAGGGCAAAGCGGGGCCGCACAAAATTCAAGGCATCGGCGCGGGATTTGTGCCGGAAATTTTAAACACAAAAATTTACGATGAAATTATTGCGGTAAAAAATGAAGACGCCTTTGCAACAGGGCGTGCCATCGCAAAAACGGAAGGGCTTCTCGTGGGCATTTCGTCGGGCGCGGCAACATGGGCGGCGACACAAGTCGCGCTTCGTCCCGAAAACAAAGGCAAAACAATCGTTGTAATTTTGCCCGATACGGGTGAGCGTTATTTATCAACGCCATTATTTACGGAAAATTAACAAAAGAAAGGCGGGGGAATTGTGGACTTTGAAACCCTATGCATTCACGGAAACACCAAGAAATACGATACAACCGGGGCGATTTGTGTGCCGATTTTTACATCGGCCACTTTCGCCCACCCCGGCGTGGGCAAAAGCACAGGCTTTGATTATTCCCGAACGCAAAATCCTACGCGAGAGCATTTGGAAAATACCGTCGCGACTCTGGAAGGCGGTTGCGGCGCGATTGCATTTTCTACGGGAATGGCCGCGACATCGGCGTTGATGGAGTTGTTTTCGCCGGGCGATCACATCGTTTCAATCGATGATTTATACGGCGGCTCGTATCGCCTGTTTGAAAAAATATCCGCGAAAAACGGCCTTTCCTTCACCTATGCAAATTCGGGTATCTCCGCCGCAATCAGGCCCGAAACAAAAGCAATCTTTATCGAAACCCCTACCAATCCCATGATGCAAGTCATCGACATCGCCGCCGCAGCAAAAACAGCGCGAGAACGCGGTTTGTTGCTTATCGTGGACAACACATTTCTAACGCCGTATTTTCAAAAACCGCTGAAACTGGGTGCCGACATTGTGCTTCACAGCGGCACAAAATATTTGGGCGGGCATAATGATGCTTTGGCGGGGCTGTTGGTTGCGAAAGATATTGAAGTATGCGAACGGCTTCGCGTAATCGCCAACACAACGGGCGCGATTTTATCGCCCTTTGAAAGCTATCTGATCACTCGCGGAATAAAAACGCTGGCCGTCCGCATGGAGCGTCAACAGGAGACTGCAAACATTGTCGCGAGCTGGCTGACACAGCAGGAGAAAATTACAGCGGTTTATTATATCGGCCTGCCAAAACATCCCGGGCATGAAATAACCCTTAAACAATCCGGCGGTTTTGGCGGAATGATTTCCTTTTCCGTCTGCGATGAAGAAGTGGCGGTTAAAATATTGGAGCATGTAAAAATTATTCAATACGCGGAAAGCTTGGGCGGAGTCGAAAGTCTGATTACGTATCCCGCGCTCCAAACTCATGCAGATATGCCGCAAAACGAGCGGATTTCTCGCGGCATAGATTCTCGCTTGTTGCGTTTGTCGGTGGGCTTGGAGTCCGCGAAAGATTTAATTGCCGACCTCACGCAGGCGATGGAGGCGTAAAATGGCAAAAATTTTTGACAAAATAATCGACCGCTACGGAACGTACAGCATAAAATACGACCCCGTATCACGGGGAAGGCCGCAAGATGTTTTACCCATGTGGGTTGCCGACATGGATTTCGCCGCGCCGTCATGCGTGACAGATGCCTTGACGGAGTGCGTTCGTCACGGAATTTTCGGTTATTCCGATCCCGACGCGGCGTATTTTGACGTTGTGCAGGGTTGGTTTTTTCGGCGATTTAACTGGAGCGTCGAGCGCGAATGGCTTGTTAATACGCCGGGTGTGGTTAATGCTATGTACGTTGCTGTTCGCGCCTTGACGGAAGCGGGCGATGGCGTGGTTATTCAACAGCCCGTTTATTATCCTTTTGAATCGGCGGTGCGGCATACAAGAAAATTATTGGTGAACCGGCTTGTTTACGAAAACGAAAAATACGTCATTGATTTTGATGATTTTGAAAATAAAATCAAGCAGGCGAAATTATTTATCCTGTGCAGCCCGCACAATCCCGTGGGGCGCGTTTGGACGCGTAACGAGCTTATGCGCATGGGTGAAATATGCCTCAAGCATGGGGTATACATTTTTGCCGATGAAATTTGGCAAGATTTTGTATTTAGCGGCCACAAGCATCTTGTGTTTTCCGCGCTTGCGCCGGAATTTGCCGACATAACGATTACCGCAACCGCGCCATCCAAAACATTCAACACAGCAGGCCTACAGCACGCAAATATTTTTATCCCCGACAAAACAATGCGAAATAAATTTAAGCGAGAATATGCCGCTTGCGGTTTAAGTCAAGCAAGCATAACGGGCCTTGTGTCCTGCAAGGCGGCATACGAACACGGCGAGGAGTGGTTGGACGCGCTTCTCGTTTATCTTTCGGGCAATATGTCACTTATCCGCGACTTTCTTGGGGAACGATTGCCGAAAATCAGGCCGGTCGAGCCTGAGGGAACATATTTGGCATGGCTAAATTGTTCGGCTTTGGGATTCTCGCCGCAGGAATTGGATGAAATAATCACAACCAAAGCCAAGCTGTGGTTAAGCAGCGGGACCATTTTCGGTGCGGGCGGAGAAGGATTTACCCGCATAAACGCCGCTTGCCCACGAGCGGTTCTAAAAGACGCACTCGTACGTTTGGAGAGGGTTTTATAAAAGCAACGCCTTCAACCGCCCCAGGGCTACAATTGCCTCAAGGGGCGTTATTTTTTCCGGTTCGATTTCGCGCAAAGCGAGGATAAGTGCGGATTCGGCGGTTTCGGCGACTGCAACAGCATCGGAATCAACATCGGAAGCAACATCGGAAGCAACATCGGAAGCAACATCGGAAACCGCATCCCGCAATGGTGCGCGTTCTTTTTGCGCACCCTTCGAGACGGCACCACTGTTGAAGCCGTCCAGAAGCCCCGAGGCGTGGGAAAGTACGCATTGCGGCAAGCCCGCAAGCCGCGCAACATGGATGCCGTAGCTTTGACCCGCTTCGCCGCGAATTAATTTGCGCAGGAAAACGATGTCTTCGCCCTGCTCTTGTGCCGTGAAGCAGTAATTTGTTACGCCGTTTATGCGGCCATCGAGCTGCGTAAGTTCGTGGTAATGTGTGGCGAAAAGGGTTTTGGCGCGGACGTTTTGTGCGATGTACTCGAGTACAGCCCATGCAATTGCGAGACCGTCAAAGGTGCTTGTCCCGCGGCCGATTTCGTCCAGGAGAACGAGCGAGTTTTCTGTGGCATTGTTCAAAATGTTGGCGACCTCGGTCATTTCAACCATAAAGGTGCTTTGGCCTGTTGCGAGATCGTCGGACGCGCCGACGCGGGTGAAAATGCGGTCAACAACGCCGATTTGCGCAGAAACAGCCGGCACAAACGAGCCGATTTGCGCCATAAGCGTAATCAGCGCGACTTGACGCATGTATGTCGATTTACCTGCCATATTGGGGCCGGTGATAATCGCCATGCGGGAGTCGTCGTGTATTTCTGTATCGTTTGGCACGAATGCGAGAGTCGTCAGCTTTTCGACGACGGGATGCCGACCTTCTTTTATACATATGCGTGAAGAGTTTGTTATTTCGGGCCTTGTGTAGCCGTTTCGCTCGGCGATTTCGGCGAGGGACTGGAGCGCGTCGAGGGTTGCGAGAACAGACGCGGTAAATTGCACACGCACGATTTCGTCAACGACTTCGCGGCGAAGCGCGTCAAAAATATCAAACTCGAGCGAGAAAATTTTTTCATCCGCACCAAGCAGTGTTTCTTCGAGGTCTTTGAGTTCTTCCGTTATAAAACGTTCGCCGTTTGCGATCGTTTGTTTGCGGATGTAATGCGCGGGTACTTTGGGCAAGTTTGCGGCGGTGACTTCGATGTAATATCCAAAAACGCGATTGAATCTCACCTTGAGGCTTGTTATTCCGGTTTCGTTTTTTTCCCGCGCCTCGAGCTCTGCGAGATATGTTTGTGCGTTTTGCTTAACGTCATGAAGCTTGTCGAGGGCTGTATCAACGCCCGTGCGAATCATTCCGCCTTCACGAATGGTGGCGGGCGGCGTTTCGGTTATTACGCGATCGATTTTTTCAAAGATGTCGCCGAGGTTGTCAAAAGTGCGGCGGATTTCGTTGTTTGCCGCGCTTTTTGTGTTGGGCAAAAGTCGCTCGATTGCGGGCAAAAGCTCCGTGCTTGCGCGAAGCGTTGCCAAATCCCGCGCTGTTGCGCCGCGTGACGCAAGCCGCGCCATAACACGCTCGAGGTCGTGTATGCCGTGCAGATATTCGCGCAATTCGGCGCGTTCAAGCGGCATTTGCACCCACTCTTCAACCGCATCAAGCCGCCGCTTTATTTCCTCCGATTTAACAAGCGGCTGATCCACCCAACCGCGCAAAAGCCGCGCACCCATCGCGGTTTTTGTTGCGTCCAAAACCCACAGAAGTGAGCCTTTTTTTCCGTGTGCGGTCGTTGCGGTCAGCTCGAGATTGCGGCGGCTTGATGCATCCAACAGCATATGTGTTTGCGGTGTGTATATTTTCAGGCGTGTGATTTGCGCAAGTGAGGACTTTTGTGTGTCCGCGAGGTAGGAGAGGAGCGCGCCCGCTACAGGGATTTCCGGGGATTGCTCGGTTAGCCCAAAGCCCTCGAGATGGTGTGTGCCGAAGTGGTCGAGCAAGGTTTTTCGTGCGTTGGTGCCCGCGAAAATCCATGCGGGCGCGGG
>JGI24703J35330_11748073_pt1 | contig 10406 bp, 6 predicted proteins | sample TergutNt197P1_FD_35330 | JGI IMG/M metagenome (IMG submission 35330) | reverse complement strand
GGTTTGGGGGCAGAGCCCCCATTGAAAATGGAATTTCAAATATGGAGCGGGCTTTCGGCAGGGGGAATTACCGCCGTGCCGGGCTTCAAGGTTGCGGGGGTTCATTGCGGAATCCGCAAGAATAAAACCAAGCGCGACCTTGCCCTTATTGTTGCAAATAAAATGTGTTCTGCCGCGGCGGTTTATACTACGAATAAGGTGAAAGCCGCGCCAATTATGCTTACTATGGAGCATTTGAAAGATGGCAAGGCGCGTGCAATTTTATGCAATTCGGGCAATGCCAATGCTTGCGCACCAAATGGACTGGCTTCCGCAATGGAAATGGTTAATGCCGCCGCGAAAGAATTAAAAATAAAACCTTCGGATATAATTGTAAATTCAACAGGGGTTATAGGCGTTAAGCTTCCTGTTGATGTAATCGTCGCAGGTATTCCCAAGCTGGTTAAATCCCTTTCTCGCGACAATGTCCCCGCCTCGGAAGCGATTATGACAACAGATACTTTCGTGAAAAGCTGGGCGGCTCAATTTGAAATTTCAGGAAAAACCATCACCCTCGGCGGCATCGCCAAAGGCTCCGGGATGATACACCCTAACATGGCTACAATGCTTTCGTTCCTTGCCACCGACTGCGCGATTTCTCCCGAAATGTTGCAAAAAGCCCTCAAAGCTTCCACCACAATTTCTTACAATCGCGTAAGCGTTGACGGCGACACTTCCACCAACGATATGTGCGCAATCCTAGCCTCCGGCACAGCAAAGAACCCCCTAATCGACAGCGAGGGCGAAGATTACGAAATATTTCTTGCCGCTCTTAACGCAATAAATCTAAAACTCGCAAAAGACATTGCACGCGACGGCGAAGGCGCGACAAAACTTCTCATCTGCCGCGTAAACGGCGCGGCAACCTTTGAAGACGCAGCCCTTCTTTCAAAATCCATAATCAGCTCATCCCTTGTAAAAGCGGCTATGTTCGGCGCGGACGCAAACTGGGGACGCGAACTTTGCGCAATGGGTTACAGCGGCGCGAACTTCGACCCCGCCCGCGTTAACGTAAGCTTCTCATCCCTTATGGGCGAAATCGACGTTTGCAAACAAAGCACCGGACTCGATTTCGATGAAGAATTAGCAAAATCCATCCTAAGCGAAAAAGAAATTACCATAGAAGTAAACCTTTCCGACGGCACGCATTCCGCCGAGGCTTATGGTTGCGATTTAACATATGATTATGTACGTATTAATGGGGATTATAGGACTTAGAGGAGAACAATATGCCATTTAAAGATTCATTATCAAAATTGGAGCAAGCGGTAGTAATTTATGAAGCCCTTCCGTATATCCAGCGGTACCATGGGAAAACAGTTGTGATTAAGTATGGCGGCGCGGCTATGCAGTCGGAAAAATTGTGCAGGCAGGTTATGGGCGATGTTGTTTTATTGTCGCTTGTTGGAATAAATGTAGTGGTTGTGCATGGTGGTGGGCCTGAAATTAATGAGATGCTTGCCAAGATGGGTAAGAAGCCGCGTTTTGTGAATGGTTTGAGGCATACGGACAATGAGACGATGGACGTTGTGCGGATGGTTCTTGCAGGGCGCGTAAGCAAGCAGGTTACGCAGTTAATTGGCGAGCTTGGCGGTAGAGCGATTAGCTTTTCGGGAATGGATGGGCGATTGCTTGTTGCCAAAAAGCATGAGGGGAAAGAAGACCTTGGACTGGTTGGCGATATTACGCATGTTAATGCCGAGCCGATTTTGCTTGCGCAAAAAGGCGGGTATATTCCGGTAATTTCGTCGATTGCCTGTGGCGGCGAAGACGAGCCGGGCGTGATGTATAACATAAATGCGGATAGTGCGGCGGCGCAGATTGCGGCGGCTGTTGGTGCGGAAAAGTTGATTCTGCTTACAGATGTTCGTGGGCTTTTGCGGGATGCTTCGTACGAGAATTCGCTGATTCCTACGGTTACGCTTGCAGAAGTTCCGCCGCTTGTGAAAGCGGGGGTAATTTCAGGCGGCATGATTCCGAAAGTGGAATGCTGTGTTGAAGCTGTAAGACGCGGGGTTCCGCGAGCGCATATTCTTGATGGACGCATTCCCCATTCGATTCTGGTAGAAATGCTGTCCGACGAAGGTATCGGCACGATGATACTGAGCTGATGAGCGTTAAATTTCATGAAATTAACGCAGTTGAAGACTCGTTATATAAATATGCGGTGGTTGTTTCCGGATATAGGGGCAAATGGATTTTTTGCAAAAACAAGAACCGCAAGTGGGAATTACCGGGTGGTCATAGGGAGCTTGGCGAAGAAATTCTTAGTACTGCCGAGAGGGAACTTAGGGAAGAAACAGGCGCGATAAAGTTCAAGATTATTCCGATTTGCGCGTATTCGATAAATAGTTATGGCTTGCTGTGTTATGCCGAGGTGGAAGAACTGGGCGAGTTACCGCAATCGGAAATCGAAAAAATCGGATTGTTTGATGATTTACCGGAAGAGCTTTCGTTTCCGTTATACCATCCCAAACATTTTTTGCGGGTTAAAGAAGCATTGAAAGGAATGTAATCAAAAATGAAAAGTTTCGATGAAATTTTGAAATTGCATAGCGAGAATATTCTGCCTACCTATGGAAGATATCCCGTTGCGTTTGCGAAGGGCGAAGGTTGCAAGCTTTGGGATACGGAGGGAAAGGAATATATAGATTTTGCATCGGGAATCGGCGTGAATTCTGTTGGACATTCGCATCCCAAGTGGGTGGAGGCAGTATGTTCGCAAGCGGGAATGCTGGCGCATGTTTCAAATTTGTTCCACACAGAGCCTTCCGCGGTTTTGGCGCGAAAATTATGCGAAATAAGCGGAATGAAGGGTGTTTTCTTTAGCAATTCCGGCGCGGAGTCCGTTGAAGGTGTGATTAAAACTGCGCGAAAATATTCCGGCGATAAATACGGCCCGGGTCGGCATACAATTATCACGCTGGAGAATTCCTTCCACGGGCGTACGATGGCGGCACTTACCGCTACGGGTCAGCCGGAGAAATTTCACAAGCATTTTCATCCGTTTGTGCAGGGTTTTCGCTATGTACCTGCGAATGATTTTGCCGCGCTGGAGGCAGAGGCGAAGGCGAAAGATGTTTGCGCGTTATTAATCGAATTTGTTCAGGGCGAAGGCGGCATTATGCCGCTGGATGCGGAGTATGTAAAAAAAGCCGCTGAATTTTGCAAAAAAAACGATTGGCTGTTAATCGCAGATGAGGTGCAAACGGGAATTGGGCGTACCGGCGAATGGTTTGCGTTTCAAAACTATGGCGTAAAGCCCGACATTCTTGCTTTTGCTAAGGGAATCGCGGGGGGCTTGCCCCTTGGGGGCTTCCTTGTGGGCGAAAAAACGCGGGCAACTTTAGGCGCGGGCGACCACGGCACGACCTATGGCGGAAATCCGATTTGCTGCTCGGCGGCTCTTGCTGTGCTGGAAATTCTCGAAACAGCACTACCGCTTGTAAAGGAAAAGGGCGCGTACATTCGCGAAAAAATCACAAAAATGAACCTCCCTTATGTGAAAGAAATTCGCGGCGCGGGGCTTATGCTTGGCATTAAATTAGAAGGAACAGCCCATACGGACGCGGTGAAAAAACTTCTGGATGCGGGGCTTGTGGCACTTGTGGCAGGTGCGGATATTTTGAGATTTCTTCCACCACTCACCATTAGCATGGAAGAAATTGATGCGGGACTTCATATAATCGAAAAAGTATTCAAAGAGGGGTAAATTTCATGGACGATAAACTTGTTGCTTTAGTAAAAACTCTTTTACCGCCGGGTTCGGAAGTTGTAAAAATCTACAAAGATGCATCAGGCGAAATAAAATGCGATATCGACATGGGCGGTAGCGCGATGACCTGTTCTTTGAAAAAAAATCACGCAGGACAGCTTTATATTGAGTGAGGAGAATTGAAATGAAAAAAGATTTATTAAAATTACTTGACCTTTCTAAAGAAGATATTTTAGAAATTTTAAACCGCGCCGACCAAATGAAATATGATTTAAAACACCGTGTTGCCCATAAAGTTCTCGACGGCAAGACCCTTGCGATGATTTTTTCAAAATCGTCCACACGCACGCGGGTTTCTTTTGAAGTGGGAATGTATCAACTTGGCGGTCACGCACTGTTCCTTTCCCACAACGACCTTCAAATAGGGCGCGGCGAACCGATTGAAGATACCGCTCGCGTTCTTTCGCGCTACGCAGACGGCATCATGATTCGCACATTCGCGCAGGAAGAAGTAGAATCCTTGGCAAAATGGGCAACAATTCCGGTAATCAATGGCTTAACCGACTTTGCGCATCCCTGCCAAATTCTTGCGGATTTAATGACCATTCGCGAATACCATTCCGCGCTGGAAGGCGTGAAAATGACGTATATCGGCGACGGAAACAATGTTTGCAATTCCCTAATCGTGGGCGCGTTAACCAGCGGAATGAAAATTTCCGTTGCCACTCCAAAGAGCTACGAACCACACGCAGATGTTTTGGAATTCGCAAAAAAGCATTCGGGCGCGTTCTCTCTTCTTAACGACCCTGAAGAAGCCGCCGAAAACGCCGATGTTCTCGTTACAGACGTTTGGGCAAGCATGGGGCAAGAAGATGAAGCAAAAAAACGCATGAAAGACTTCGCAGGATTCCAAATAAACAGCAAGCTGGTTTCAATCGCTCACAAAAAAGCTATTGTTCTTCACTGTTTGCCCGCTCATCGCGGCGAAGAAATCACTGCCGATGTCTTTGAATCCCACGCAAACCCCATCTTCGACGAGGCGGAAAACCGTCTTCACGCTCAAAAGGCAGTTATGGCAATTTTAATGGGAGAATAACTATGGAAATCTTAGACATTCCTTATAAAAAAATTGACGGCGTTTCCCTTTATATGGATTTATTTTTGCCCGACGATGCACAATCCGTGCCGCTTATTATGTGGATTCATGGCGGTGCGTGGAAAAAGGGCGACAGAAAGTGGTGCGGCTTAAAAAACCAGACCGCCAGAGGCTTTGCCGTCGCAAGCATTGATTACCGCCTTACCACTGTAGCCCCATTCCCCGCTTGCATAGAAGACTGCAAATCCGCATTGGTTTTTCTCCGCGAAAACGCTTCAAAATATTCCATAGACCCATCCCGAGTATGCGTTGCCGGAGACTCGGCGGGCGGTCATCTTGCCGCGCTAATGGGCGTTTCCTCCGGTCATGCAGACTGGGAACCCGAAAATGCCGATTGCTCCGTTCAGGCAGTCATCGACTTCTATGGCCCTTCACAAATGCGTCGCGATTATCCCAATAATCCCAATCACATATTTGAAATTTTAAATGCACTCCTCGGCGAAAATGTCCTTACTCCAAGAGGACTTATGCTCGCCGCCGCCGCAAGCCCCCAGACCTACATCAATGGCTCAGAACCGCCATTCCTTCTGCTTCATGGCGACAAAGACGATATTGTCCCCATAGAGCAAAGCTATCTCCTTCGCGACGAACTCGAAAAACACGGCAGTACCGTTCTTATGCATACTGTCCTCGGCGGCGGTCACTGCTTCGACCACAATTCCCCCGATGTTAAAGCCGTTGTTGATAATTTTTTGGCTTACTTTTTACCATGCGGCGAAACAATTTCACACAATGATAGAAAATGGAAGTAACTCAGATAAACACTGGCTTGCAAAGCTTTGTACCAAAACACTCTATTCGTGAGAGGGGAGATAAGGATGACAAAAAGTTCGGGTGGGCTATTTAGAAAAACCGTTGCCTTACTTTTAGTGATTATATTTTCAATGCCTCACGTGGTTATTGCGGAAGAAAATCCATGGCTTAATCTGCCGGTAATTGCATCGATAGGTGCAGATTACTTCCCCGACGAATTTATTATTGAAGACTACGCCGAAATGCGGCTTCAATCCCTTCTTTCTCGTATGCATGAATTTGATTCTTTCACTGCCGAAGAGCAGTACATTGTTATGAATCACAGTGGCGGCATTAATCATTCAGCCTTTCACGAGTTTGCTTTTGTTGAAACAGAAAACGAAATACATACGCTTTTAAACGATGGTCGGACATTCTCGGAAATAACCGAAAATGAACGATTTTTGATTTTTAATCATTTGAATATTCCATTTGAAGAATTTTGGGCTGCAAGTACGCTGTTTTTGAGATTAGAGCAGTATGATGTTTCGCTGTTTGAAAGCGTAGAACGTATACGTGTTGAAATGAAATCCAGAGACATGTCCATTGGCACAATCTTGCAAATAGTACCTGATTTATTTTCAGAACTCCGCTTTTGGGACTCGGATAGCGAAACGCTTCCTACAACCACCGGCCCTGCTTTAGGGTTAAGTTTATATGGTTATGAAATTGAATCTGAATATCTTAACGATGCCTCGCAGGAATATGCCGCATTCGCACCGTTCTCTGCTACACATGCCGATATTACCTCTAATCCGTTTAACCTTAGATTTAATCCCGAAGAATCTGTAACTTTAAACACAGGCGCAGTTATTTTTCGCCAACATATAATAAGCCTTCCCGGACGCGGTGGATTTAATTTTAATTTAGACCTTGTGTATGATTCGTCCACATCGGGGATTTTTAATTTTAATCCATACCGCGTTGCCCTAGGCTGGGCTTTTGATTTGCCGTTTATTCATAATAACTCATTACACGTTCCGGGAAGAGGGACTTTTGAACTGTCCGGCAACACTATATTAAGGCATTACACTCGTGATATGTGGCTGGAAGGCTCCGGGAATAATCGCGTTTTAAGATTTTATAATGGTACAAGGTATAACTTCACAAACGGACGCATTACAAGTATGTCTGACAGATTTAGCAATACAATTAGATTTGAATATGGAGACAATGGGCTTACTCGTATAATTGACACCAGTGGCACAGCAATACACACTGGATTTGATGTTCAAGGCAATAATCATATGATGGGTGTTATAGGGCCAAGAGGAGACTCTATAACTCTCCACAGAAGCGTTGTAACGTCCCACCTAAGAACAAATCATCTCAGATTAGACAGAATTTCAATACCAAGAGTAGGCAACATTTATTTTAATTATAATACTGTAAACTCATGGTTAGATTGGCGTAACCAGCAAAACAATAACCAATCTTGGTTGCTGAATAGAGTAACTTACACATCGGGTGCAGAGTTGCACTTTAGATATGGTCTTCAAAGAGAAGGGTACACGAACCGTGAGATGTGGAGAATTACATCACGCCATATGACACCAAGAGCGGGGACGAGGATATATAATCAAGTAACCTTTTCTCATTGGGGGCGCGATACAACAGCTTCAAATGCGAACTATGGCGTAAATGTTACCCAAAACAACAATGTATCAACAAGATATACATTTAATTATCGGCATTTAAAAACAGAACAGTCGGTATGGAACAATAATACTAGGGTTTCTTTGAAGAACATCACATACAATGAATTAAATTTGCCTTCAACTATCGAGTTATCTGAATTTCGTGGTAGTTTTACAAGGAGAAGCAGTCAAGAATTCTCATATAACAGATATGGGCAGATAACACGCGCCGTAAATCCGCTTTCACAAGAAGCAAGCTACACATACGATTCTCGCTTTGGAATTTTAGCAAGAAGAGAATTTCTGATGGACGCGAATACTAGAATTGCAGAAGTGAATACGCTGTCCGGCGACGGACGAAGTATAATAAGAGCAAGCATTTATGAAAATGGTACGTTACAGTCGCGAACTGATTTTTTGCATGACATCCACGGAAATGTAACAGAGATTAGAGAATTTCCGGACGTATTACGTCCGGATGCTATAACTACGCAAATAATTTATAATCGAGGCGTACTTCCGCAAACGATAAGAACAACAGGCGTAAGAAATGTGGATGGCACGTTACTAAACGGCAACGGAACAGTAGAACGTCATTTCACGTACGACCCTAGATGGCTAGTGCTTTCTGAAACCGACCCGAATGGGTATGTAACGCGCTGGCAGTATGACGGACTTGGACGTGTAACTAGAATTGATTTCCCCGATGGCGGCTATGCAACATACACCTATGATGATGCTTTTACTTTTGTTACCCATACGACAGTGCTTGGCGCAGTATATCATTACCACTACGATAGCTTTGGAAATTTGAGAATAATATCACATAATGGAATAAGTATTTTAACAAACGTCTACGACAACCGAATGCGACTTATAGAATCGAGAAACACGCAGGGGCTGGCTTCTTCACAGCGAACGCATATAAGCTACGACGTATTCGACCGTGTAACAGAAACGCGAATTACAAATGAAAGCAATGTTTTACTGTACCGCGAAACCACAGCATATTTTGACGTAAACGACAGCGCGGGAAATTCGCGGATAGTAACCACGGTACACGGTGCTACCAATGCGCCAAGCATACAAACCTTTGTACAATACGACCGCTTTGGGCGCAGAACCCAAGAAGGCACAATGGGTGGCAGGATATTCACCTATACCCACGATTTTGCAGGGCGTGTAGTAAACGAACGTTCGCTGGGAATTGACAATACTTTCTCATATAATGTCTTTGGGGTAACAGAAGTAAGAAATATTGAAAATAACACTTCGCGAAACGTTTACGACAGTATGGGGCGGCTTATTCGCTCGTCTGATTTTATGGGTAACTACACGCGCTTTTACTACGACTCGCTTGGGCGGCTTATTCAACGTCGTACACCTTTCCAACGTGAAGGCATCGTAATTATCTATGCCGCAACGAGATACTTTTACGACAGAGGCGGTAATCTTTTACGTCAAGATACACAAACAAACCTCCCTTCCCAACCAACGTCTTGGTCATCGATAATAAACACTTTCCGATATAATCGCCTGACTCGTTCACAAATAGGCGGCACAGGCTCGGCGGGTATAACGACAAACTACACCTACAACCATGCAGGAAATATCTTATCAACCGAAATAGGTGGAGCAACAACGACCTTCACTTACGATAATCGAGGTAGACTAACCCAAACCCGCGACGCTATGGGTAATACAGAAACCTTCACCTACGACAACAACGGAAATATGCTAACAAAAACAGACCGAAACGGCACGCTCTTTAGAATGACATACGACGGCATGGGTCGCATGACGCGCCAAGAAGCCGTGCAAAATGGCGTTGTAACAGGTCACAGGACTTATACATTTACCCAAACAGGAGCTGTACGCAGCATAACAAACGGAAGCCACACGACATCAAAAGTATACGACCCACAGGGACGGCTGGTTCGCATAGACGATAGCGAAAACGGACTGATTCATTACGCATACAATGAAGCTAACAACAGGACAATGTCACGAATAGCATTTGCATCTCATATGTATACGAATTGGTACGCCTACACAGCGTCACAAAGACTGGCTGCTGTGCATCCTCACGGAGAAACCCTGCGAACTTTAGTAACCTATACTTACGACGCAAACGGAAATATAATATCCGAAACAAATGGAGCAGGTATTAGAACCGAACACACCCGAAACCTAGCGGGCTTGATAACTTTAACAGCCCATCGTCAGGACAATACAACCCATTCGTTTTTTCGTAATGAATACTATCTCGACGGAAACATAAGCATGATTTTTGAATCAATAGCAAGATGGCCAAATCATGTTAAAACCTTCAGATACGATGCAGCAAGGCGACTGATTGAAGAACAGATGACCGACACAATCCAGACAACCCGAAAATATACTTTCGATGAAAGGGGTAATCGCTCTTCAATTGAGGTTACTGGCAATTCGCGTTACTGGGAATTTTATGAGTATAATGCGAATAACCAATTAACAAGAATAACTCGATTAAACCGCGACCTTAGCACAGAATTCGAAAGAACCGACTTCACCTACGACCGGAACGGCAACCAGCTAACCCAGACGACATCAGGCGTAACCGAAACCCGAACCTACAACGGATTTAACCAGCTAACACAAGTAACTCGTCCGGGCAGAACAACAACCTACACCTACCGCGCCGACGGACTTCGCCATTCAAAAACTGTAAACAACGTAACAACCACCCACGTATGGAATGGCCCGCACATAGTGCGCGAATTAAATGCCTCCGGCGCATTAGTGAATGCATTCCACCTCTGTCTAAGTGGAAGAGTATTGCAAAGCGAACATCATGGCTGGTATCTATACAACTCTCGCGGTGACGTAGTACACAGGGTCAATCAATCCGGAGGCCTTTTACAAAACTACCGATACACTGCTTTTGGCATAGAGCAACGCCCCAACCCGCAAAATACCAATCCCTTCCGCTTCAATGGCGAATACTGGGACTGGGAGCGCGAGGAGTACTACCTCCGCGCCAGAAGCTTCAACCCACGCACAGGGCGGTTCACCCAGCCCGACCCCT
>JGI24703J35330_11748074_pt1 | contig 10409 bp, 6 predicted proteins | sample TergutNt197P1_FD_35330 | JGI IMG/M metagenome (IMG submission 35330) | reverse complement strand
AATTCCCTAACCTATAGCTGATAAAATTTTGAAAACTCTGCGTCAACGCCTCCTTACGTACCCTACTGGTACGCTGCGTCGTTGTTTCCTTGATTTTCGAAAATTTTATTTAATCGCTATAGAATAGTTAATTACGAGTCAGAGCACTAGTTTTCATGCGTAACCACTTTTTTGATTTTTTATTTTAGACAACTACGAAAATGAACTCGGTCGCCTGCCCAAATTCTCTGCAAATGCCCTATATCAACTGGTTGTAGATAGTTTTGGCCCAAAACCACGGACAGAATATCTACAAATGCCCTATATCGGCTGGTTGTAGATAGTTTTGACCTGAAACCACGGACAGAATATCTACAAATGCCCTATATCAGCTGGTTGTAGATAGTTTTGGCCCAAAACCACGGACAGAATATCTACAAATGCCCTATATCAGCTGGTTGTAGATAGTTTTGACCTAAAACCATGGACGGAATATCTACAAATGCCCTATATCAGCTGGTTGTAGATAGTTTTGGCCTAAAACCATGGACAGAATATCTACAAATGCCCTATATCAGCTGGTTGTAGATAATTTTGGCCCAAAACATCGCAAAAACTACTGCTAAAAGAATGAAAATGGGAATTTTGCGGTAGTTGCTAGTGCTCCGACTCGTAATTAACTATCCTATAGTGATTAAATAAAATTTTCGAAAAATCAAGGAAACAACGACGTAGCGTACCAATAGGGTACGTAAGGAGGCGTTGACGCAGAGTTTTCAAAATTTTATCAGCTATAGGTTAGAAAATTACGGGTTGGAGTACTAGGGATGTGGCAATTTCCTGATTTTTTATTTGTCGAAATTTTTTAATGGGAGGGCTATGACTGGCGTCGTTTTGGATGGAGCTTTTTTAAATTTTTTCTTTATTTTCGGCTAAAGTGCACATTTTCAACCTACCGCTCTACCGCTTGCTGGAATCATTTTTTAGTTCAATTGTTCGCAATCGAACTAAAAAATGATTGAATAATGAGGTTTTTCTTATTGATTGAATTATGATTTCCCCCTCAAAATAGGATTTAGTTAAAATTTGGTCTCATTGTTGAAGATTATCGTAACAGCTTCTTTTATAGTTTCGACTCCGATTACTTCAATCCCAGTTGGTATTTTCCAGCCGCTTAGGTTCTTTTTTGGTACTATGGCGCGGGTGAATCCTAGTTTTTTGGCTTCTTTTACACGTTCTTCTATTCTTGATATGCGTCTTATTTCACCGGTTAAGCCAACCTCTCCCATGTAAACGTCGCGGCTTGGTGTGGCTTTGTCTTTGTAACTTGAGACAATGCTTGCAACGATTGCTAAATCAACTGCTGGTTCGTCAATTCTAACACCGCCGGTAACTTTTACGTATGTATCTTGATTTTGCATGAAAAATCCCATACGTTTTTCTAGTACTGCTAATATTAGTGATAAGCGATTGTTATCAATTCCTGATGACATCCGTTTTGGATTTCCAAATGATGTCGGCGTTAGTAGTGATTGAATTTCAACGAGTATTGGTCGTGTTCCCTCAATTGATGCCATTATTGATGTTCCAGGTAAGTCAACTGTTCGGTCTTCTAAGAATACTTCTGAGGCATTCACGACTTCACATAAGCCCTCTTCTTTCATATCAAAAATCCCGATTTCATTTGTTGAGCCAAATCGATTTTTTACTGCTCGCAAAATGCGGTATGTATGATGTCGTTCTCCTTCAAAATACAACACTGTATCAACCATATGTTCAAGTAATCTAGGTCCTGCAATATTGCCATCTTTTGTAACGTGTCCAACAATGAAAATCGGAACGCCGCCAATTTTAGCAATCTTCATTAACCAAGATGTACATTCACGCACTTGTGTTACACTCCCTGGAGCGGACGATACCTCGTCTAAATAAATCGTTTGAATGGAATCAATGATAACAAAATCGGGTTCCATTTCTTTTATTTGCGCTTCAATCAAAGCCATATTTGTTTCTGAATAGACATAAACATTATCACTATTGGCATTAAGTCGCTCAGCGCGCAATCTAATTTGCTTACTTGACTCCTCACCTGAAACATAAAGTACTTCAAGACCTTGCTCGGCTAAATCATTTGCTGTTTGAAGAAGTAGTGTTGACTTACCAATTCCAGGCTCTCCTCCAAAAAGGACTAACGAACCATTCACAATACCGCCACCTAAAGCACGATTAAGCTCACTAATAGTCGTTTTAATCCGCGCCTCATCAGCAGTTTTAATATCTGTTATCTTTTTTGGTTTTATCATCGTGTTAGAAAATGTCGATTGTGCTACTTTTGGTGCTTTAGTATCAGCCTTAAGCGCCTCAACCATTGAATTCCACGTTTGACAACCTGGACATTTTCCTACCCACTTTCCAACCTCATGTCCACATTCCTTACAAAAGAATGCTGTTTTACTTTTTGGCATTTCTTAATCCTCACTTTCACCTCGAACAGGAACTATCCCGCCAGCGCGTTCGATTTGCAAATCAAAATATGCTTGCATCGCGTGACGCGCAATAATTGCAGCAATATTCGGTCGCCCAACAGGTACATTTGCAATTTGCGCCTGTGGAACAATAACAGAAATAACAATTTGCGGATTATCATACGGCGCATACGCAACAAATGTCCTATTATATAACTCAACATATTGATAGCCATCACGAACGAATCTTCCTTGCTCATCAATTAAAAACCCATTCTCATCACTTAAAAACGCCTCAGACGTTCCCGTTTTACCTGCAGGATCAAAATCTACACCTTCGAAAATCGAGCGAGCAGTTCCATCGCGATGAATTACCACGCCACGATGCCCATCATGAAGGACATCCCACTGTTCATCGGTTAACTCAATCCGATTAAGCAAATTCGGCTCAAACCCTTGAATCAATTGATTCATTTCTCCTGGATTTCCAGGCATATAAACATTTTGAATGATCTGCATCTGCATTCTATCACCCCTAGTTGCTAAAACAGCACCAAATTGAGCGAGCTGCATTGCAGTATATGTATCAACCTGTCCAATTGAGAAAAACAAAAAGTCGTGAAATTGTCGCCCACTAAAAAAACCAATAACTTCATCAGGAAATTCAATCCCAGTACGACTTCCAAGACCAGTTTGCCTAAAAAATTCCAAATAGTAATCCCAAACACGTTCATCAAAACTAACAATTTCATCTGGAGTCCAAGTCGTTATACCCGCAAAATCAAGCGACTGTAAAAAAAAGTAAACATTACTTGACCTAATAAGCGCCGTCGTATCATCAATTAAATTCATATTAGTCCAACTTCTCATAACAGGAGAACCTCTAAAATGAAGGGGTCTATCTAACCTTACTTGTCCAGGAGTGTTCATGCCGTAATAATATCCAGCCATTAACGATGCACCTTTAATGGCAGAACCAACAGATGAAGCACGATGAATTGTTCCAAGTGGATTCATTCTCGCTGATAACTCGCCATCATCATCTTCATCTATTATTACACCAACCATTGCTAAAACAGCTCCTGTATTAGGATCACTGATAACTAAATTTGCTTCACGTAAAAACCTAGCAAGCGGTTGCGTTTCTCTTTCATGAATTAACAACTCAGTAACAATTTCCTCAACAATTAATTGTAATTCACTGTCTAAATTTAAACTCACGTTAAAACCTGGCATTCCCGATGTAAGTAAAGTCTCCTCACCATCATCAATAAAATATCGGTACTGAAAACCTGATAAATGAGTTTGGAGCACTCTTTCAAGTTGCGAAGTTCCAACCCTGGCATTTGAGGCGTAACCTTGCGATAAAAAATACGCCTCACGATCTCGTGGAATACCTTGATGTCTCGTTGAAACATACCCAAAAATATCACGATTTAAATCACTCGGATATTCTCGCTCCCAATCAACTGCAATATCAATGCCTGGTAAATAACGCAAGTTTTCAGTTACGAGCGCTACTTCAAGCTCTGTCGGATTTGTTTTAATAATATTAGTCGTCATCCCAGCACCTTGATTCATACGCAAAAATATGGCATGCGCCCGCAACTCATCCTCTGTTAACACCAACAAATGTTCATCCGTTACTTGATCAATCATTTGTTGATGAAAAATACCTGGATCTGTCGACCTTTCATCAATTGGGACAAGTTCTCTTGCAATATCAGGGTGAAGAAAAATAAATAAATCTTGACGATCACGACGCGTTAAAACATTGGGATTATTTTCGTGAAGGTTTTCAATATCGATTAGCGTAGATAAATTATAAGCTACTTGTCTCATCCCAGCAGCTGATGTATTAGGAATATGGCGATAAGTTATTACACTTACAGGATTATTTGCAACAAGCATCACCCCATAACGATCAGATATTACCCCTCTTGAAACATCCCGCCTTAAATTTGCAGTCGTTGTAATGTTACGAAACTCTTCATATTGATCAGCATAAACCATATGAACCATATAAGCGCCTAGCGCAAGCACTACAAAAAGACCGGCAGTAACAATCTTTAAAATATGCACACGAAAAACAGGTGATTTCGCCCAATGATAAATTCGCTTTGATAAATCCTTCACATTGTCCATAAATACTTTAATTTCTTTTTTCATAAAACTCACCATACTCCTTAGTACATAAAGTATAGCATATCTTGGCGAAAATTACCATCTTTTCCACAATTTTGCCACAGTATCAACATACAATTTATCAAGTGTCATCAGTTCTTCCGTTTTTAGTTTTTGCTGTGGAATTGAAACATACGTATAAACCGCACCATCACACGTTAAAACATTAAACATAACAAGCCACTGCAAATATTCACAAACTTGACTGGCAACTGACAAACTATGACTCACATCGTATTCAAACTCAAGTAGCTTCATTAACTTATCAATCGCAAATTTTTCGCCAATTGTCATATATTTAACAATTGTTAGTAAAACATATGCTTGCCAAACAAATAAATTTTTCATAAAACTAACACCCGCAACAGGCCAACCAATCTCAACAGGTAACATTGATAAATTAAACCCGCGTATTAAGCACTGCTCCAGCAATTTTTTCTCAGACTTTGAAACAAGATGATAACTTTTTATGCGAAATTTCAACCGAATATCAAGCCAAGACTTATCAAAAAAGATATTCTCCACTGGCTTTTTCACGAACTCAACAACCGTAACATCATCCATCCTTTTACTTACAGCATTAGAAAAAACAGCTTGCGTCGTCACAAAAACAGGATTTTCAAAAATAGTTAAACGAGCACTTTTTACGCAAAAATGTAGCAGCCGATCAACATCCCGTCCATGCATCACAGAAGGCAGCTTAAAAATATTTTTTCGCCGAAATAAATCTCCCAAAAATACCCAAATAACCGTTGCATCAACTACCTGATAATCACTCACCCTTTCATAAAATTCCCCATCACTCATCGGACTTTTTTGAACCTCAACCACATACCTGCGGCCGTCAAACTCAAAATAAACATCCGCAATTCTTTCAATATTTACAAAACGACGCTCCACATCTGCAACAATATTTTGTTTTTTCAACCATTTTGCTATAGTATGCTTAACCAACATATGAGCGGCACTTTCAGCACTCCCAATCTTTACCTCCTCTCCTTCATGCGAAAAATGCGCCTTCTTTCTCGTGCCATTCTTAAAAATCGCAGGCTTTTTACAACATAAACAAATAAATCCCTGCGTCCCCCTCAAGTTAGAAATTTCTGATTTCGTCATTTTACTCAAATCAATTACATGATCATTCAACATAGCTTTATCCATCATTTATCACCGCTATAATTATACCATGCGATTTTTCACAATTTAAATGAGCGTAGTAAAAATTTGAAAATTGTACTACTTTTATGGAAATTTCGGTAAATTCATCCCCACTGAGACCACTAGAAAAGCACTAATTTTCCAGCTTGAAGAAAATTCTAACAAAAAAACGCCTAAATGGCGCTTTTAAAATATTGCTATGCCTCGTTTTAGCTTCATAGATTTTTTATAAGATTTCTCCTTGTGCCCCCTTGAAGTCCTTCGCAAAACTGCTTTGAGGATTTCACTAAAGAGGACGACGCTTAAACCTGTTATAATTATCCTTACCCACATGTTAAAACTGATTGCGACTGCGTCGAAAAATCTACTTGTATATTGCGTAGCAATAATTTGCAGTATTAGCGTGACTGTTAACATAGCCAAGGCTGTTTTATTTTTGAAGAAATTCTCTTTGATACTTGTAATTCCAAATTCGCGGCAGTTTAGGGCGTTAAATATCGCTAGACAGGCAAAGAGTGAGAACATGACTGTTCTAAATTCACTTCCATGGGCGGTGACATTTGAAAGGTTTGCTCCTAAGAAATTAAACCGCATTTGTAAGAATAATATAACAATCATGTAAAGGCTATTACACACAATTGTTGCTAGCATAAATGGGTTGATAATGCTATTTTTCTTTGCAATCGGTTTACGTTTCATGACACTGTTTCTAATTGGTTCCATTCCGAGTGCAAGTGCAGGTGGTCCATCCATTATAATGTTAATCCATAATAGATGCACTGTTGTAAATGGTAGTGTTAAGCCCATAATTTGCGATAAAATCATAATTGAGAAGGCAATCACGTTAACGGTAAGTGTAAACTGTATATAACGCTGAAAATTATTATATATTCCACGACCCCATTTTATCGCTTCAACAATGGTTTTAAAATTATCATCAGTTAAAATAATATCCGCAGCATTTTTACTTACCTCAGTCCCAGCAATTCCCATTGCAATGCCAACATCAGCCTTTGTTAGCGCAGGTGCATCATTAATTCCATCACCTGTAACAGCAACAACTTCCCCGTTATCTTGAAGGGCACTAACAACACGTAATTTTGTCTGTGGCATACTTCTTGCAATAACTGAAATCGTCTTGATTTCACGCCTTAATTGCGCATCTGTTAACTCATCAATATAACTCGCCTCAACAACTCGCATCCCGTCACGAACAATACCAATTTCGCGCCCAATAGCTGTTGCTGTAAAATAATTATCCCCCGTTAAAATTTTCGTTTCAATATGAGCCTGATTCGTAATCTCTATCGCCTCAACAACGCCGTCACGTAGCGGATCACTAATCGCTACAAATCCTTGAAATACTAACTTCCCGCTAAAATCAACAAGCTTTGCCTCATGAAGCGACGGAGTTTCCTTAAACGCAAACGCTAAAACTCGCATCCCCTCTGCCTGCCAATTATTAATCTGCTTTGTAATCTCAACCTTTTTCATCTGAGTGAAAGCGATCTTCTTATCACCAACAAATATCGCCTCACACTGATCAAGAATAACCTCTGGCGCACCCTTTGTAAAAATCTGATAATGCATATGATTTTTCACAACGGTTGCCATGTATTTCGATTCAGAAGAAAATGGCACAACCCTTATAATAGAATTATCTTGTCTTAGCTGGTCATAATTAGTCATGGCTGTTGCAGTGATTAATGCCCCCTCAGTAGGATTGCCGATATACTTTGGCTCATCGCCATCATCAAAATCCACATCAGCGGTTGAATTAATTATACAATTATCGATAAACCGTGGATATTCTTTTAGTTTATCAAGCGTTACGACATTGCCATTAATAAATAATTTCCTGACCTTCATCTTATTTTCCGTGAGCGTTCCTGTTTTATCAGAACAAATCACACTTACAGATCCAATCGTTTCACAAGCTTCCTTTTTCCTTATAAGAACGCCGACCTTTGACATACGCCCCATAGTTAACGCCAGCGTAATATTAACCATCGTAGGAAGCCCCTCAGGAACCGCCGCAACAATTAACCCAACACAAACGATAAAGGCGGTCTTAATACTTGGAAACACAACATTCATTTCGCCAAGACTCATTCTAAAGGTAGCAAAACTTGAAAAATCTAACATAATATTAGAATTCCTTAAAATTTGAAACACCATATAACAAAATAACGTTAACGCAATACTTGAAGAAATCGTTGAAATTCTTCCCCCTAGCTTACCAAGCTTTACTTGAAGCGGCGTCATAACTTCCTCTTGATCAAGCCCTTTTGCAATTTTGCCCATTTCTGTAGCATCGCCAATAGATGTAATTTTAATAACAGCCCGCCCCTGACCAACTAGCGTTCCGCCAAAAACAAGTGAAGTGACTTCTTTTTTAACCTGATCAGACTCACCAGTTAACATATCTTCTCTAGTTGCAAAATCAGTACACTCTAAAATAACAGCGTCTGCTGGAACCATATCGCCGATATCTAGATGTACAATATCACCTGGTACCAACTCTTTTTTTAAAATTTGAACCTTTTTACCATCACGGACAGTTTTAACCATAATAGCATCCATTGACTTAGATAAAGCCTCCGCCGCCTTCTTACTCTTACTTTCCGTTAAACGACCAATAATAATCCCGAGCAGCACCGCAATAAAAATACCAATCCCATCTTCATATTCTCCGACTAAAAAACTAAGCCCACCCGCAATTAACAAAATTAACATTAGCGGCTCCTTTAGCACTTGAAAAATATCAGCAATTGCTCCTGGTTCCTTATGCTTCGAAAATTCATTCTCGCCACTACTTTTTCTTATTTCCAAAACTTCCTGCGTATTTAGTCCTACTTTTTTTACCATTACACTCACCTGCTTCGTCTAGTCTTTCAAGTATCTTCTTAAAAAGGTATAATCAAACATATGCTTCAACCCCATTACGCTAGACCTCCCACTTAAGTAATTCATCCCCCCCACTGCGACACCCGATGCCTGAATACAAAAAAAACCGACATAAAATCGGCTTTCCTATTAAGATTCACACACCACTTTAAAATTTTTCAAATCGTTTACTAGCCACACCAATCGCTAATATTTTAGTTATACCCACAAGTAGGATTAAAAGAATGATGAGCATTTTATAGATAGTTCTAGATTCTGGCGAATCGTTCAGTAATAAAATAATGGGTATAACTAGAGGGGTAGTGATTAGTGTTATTAGATAGACTTTCAACATTAGTAATCTTGTGATGTCTTTTTTGCGTGCCCCAAGTAAGCTTAGTAGTTCGAATTCTTTGTGGCGTTTTATTGATGATGTTAAGAATATAACTGCATTAATTAGCAAGATGATGGTTATGTTAATGTTTGTTGATACGGTAATATTAATGCTAATTAGGGCGATGTTTAGTAATATCACTGCAGCTGCCCATATTTTGTTTGTGAGTAGGTATTTTGTAGTGAGTTTGATGGCTTGGGAGTATGGTAGTGATGTTTTTTCGAATTCGGTAGTTTTTTCGCAGTCGTTGCTAAGGTACGGGTTTGTGTCTTCTTTGATTGCTAGGTTCTCAATTGTTATACAGCGATCCGCATATTTTTTTATTTTTTCTTCATCTGCGCCAAAGAGGATTACGAGTTTATCTTCTAATTGTTCTTTGATGAGTTTGATTGTTAAGGCATGACTTTCTTCTTCTATACCTTCAATGAGAATGATTTTTTGATTGCTAGTTAGGACTCTTGCGATGGCGATTGTTGTTTTTTGCTCGTTAGTTAATTTATGGATCAATTCATTTTGAAGATGAATTAGTCCAACTTTTTCTAGTGCAGCTATGGCTTGTTTTTTTATGTCAGTGTTATTTTTTGTTAGTGCTAATGCTATTTCGACATTTTCACACACGTTTAGATACCCGATTAGTTCTGTGTCTTTTAAAACTAATCCGACATATTTATGTCTTAAGGCGTCTAGTTCATTATCAACGAGTGAGCTAGGTGAGAGGTTATTGATAAAGATATTTTTTTTGCAGCAACAAGTGGTCATACTAATAAATCTGATGACATTTTTAATTTCGCAATCAGTTAGGTTTAATATTGCAACGAATTCTTGTGTTCGAAATCGTAAGTTTATGTCCTCTGTTGATTTTTCCTCATCTGTTTTATCAGCACATGCGGTAATATGTTTTAAGTACAACACAAAAGATCACTCCTAGTTCATCTTTAGTTATAATACACTTCATATGTTAAGCAATTGTTAACTTTAGGAGCTTTTTGTTTTTGCGTGATTGATAAGTTGCGTCTACAAGCGCAAAAAAATCATCAATTAGTCCCTAATGAGCCTAGTTGATGATTTTTTCATTTCTTTTAGAAATTATAGCTTAACGATGTTAGCTGCTTGAGGACCACGGTCACCTTCAACTACGTCAAAAGTTACGTCTTGTCCTTCTTCTAATGATTTGAATCCGTCTCCTTCGATTGCCGAGAAGTGAGCAAACACATCTTGACCTTCTTCAGTTGTGATGAATCCGAAACCTTTTTCTGAGTTAAACCATTTTACTGTACCTTGAGCCATGTCTAGTACCTCCTAAAAATTGAATCCTTAACGCAAGCTCATTCTAAAAGAATAAT
>JGI24703J35330_11748075_pt1 | contig 10413 bp, 9 predicted proteins | sample TergutNt197P1_FD_35330 | JGI IMG/M metagenome (IMG submission 35330) | reverse complement strand
CGCAGGATTTTTGCGCAAAAGCAAGGAAGCAAAAACCGCGCGCACCCGGAGGTGCGTAAGGTTTTTGGTGACGCAGCAGTTGTGCAAAAAGACAAGCATAAAAGTCAAGTTATTTTTGGACAGTTCCTAAGTTTACTTTGATTGGTGGGTGCCCCGAATGGAACAAAAATATCTAAAGCGAATCACCGATAAAGTTTTAGATGCGGCGTTGCGTTCTTCCGGAGCCGTGTTAATAGAAGGACCAAAATGGTGTGGCAAGACGCGCACTGCTGAAGAGAAGTCAAAGAGTATTCTTTATATGCAAGACCCAGACCATTCCGCTTCTTATCTAAAGGCTGCCGACACAAAGCCTTCTCTGTTATTGCAAGGAGGCACGCCACGCTTGATTGACGAATGGCAAATGGCTCCTGTCTTATGGGATGCTGTCCGTTTTGCAGTAGATAAACGAAGGGAAAAAGGCCAGTTTATTTTAACCGGTTCAGCCGTGCCTTTAGACAATTCTACAGCTCATACTGGAACAGGGCGTATTTCGCGGATGCTTATGCGCCCGATGGCTTTATTTGAATCATTGGAATCAAATGGTTCTGTTTCCCTTTTGGACTTGTTCAACGGTACGACTGATGGGGATTGTTTTTCGTCACTGACGATTGAGGGATTAGCGTTCGCTTTGGCGCGAGGAGGATGGCCGGCATCTGTAGACGATGAAGACACAGAGGCGGCTCTTAGACAAGTATACGATTATGTGGAGGCCGTTATCAACATCGACATTTCTGATGTGGACGGCGTGGAAAAAAGCCCGGCTCGTGTTCGTGCTTTGATGCGCTCGTTAGCAAGGAATGTGTCAACTACAGCTAATTTTTCCACTATTAAAGGAGACTTTGCCGGCGATGATGAAACTATTTCTGAAAAAACAATAGCATCTTATATCAACGCACTTAGGCGAATTTATGTTGTTGAGGATTTGCCGGCCTGGAGTCCGGCCATGCGCTCTAAGACTACAATCCGTACATCTCCTAAACGTCATTTTATTGACCCATCAATAGCTACGGCGGTGTTGCGTGTCGCGCCAAATGGATTATTGCAAGATTTCAACACATTTGGCCTATTGTTTGAATCCCTTTGTGTACGCGATTTACGCGTTTACGCTCATGCGATTGACGGCGAAGTATTCCATTACCGTGACAGAAACGGCTTGGAGGCGGATGCCGTCGTTCACTTGAAAGACGGGCGGTGGGGTGCGATTGAGGTTAAGATGGGCGCGAAAGAAATTGAAATAGCTGCTGAAAATTTGAAAAAACTTCGAGAAAAAGTTAATGTGGAAAAAATGAAAGAGCCTTCATTCTTGATGGTGCTGACCAGCGGTGAATTGGGCTATCGCCGGAAAGATGGTGTGTATATCGTTCCGATTGGGTGCTTGAAGGAGTAGAGTCAAGGGGTTTTTCTCACTCAATCGTCTGGGATTCAGGTTCGTTCCAAGTTACGGTGGATGGGGTTTCCCATAAATACAGCCCGTTTCCTTCGCTGTCGTAGATTATGGCGTAGTCATTGCCTTCCACGGTGAAGCGGGGTTTTAGCAGTTTTCCGCCGAATTTTTCTACTTGCTTTATTGTGGTTTCAATATTGTCTACTTCCACCATAAATAAAGGATGCGCGCCTGTTTCATCAGAGCTTTTTGGTATCATAAAGCCGTATGTGAATGAAACAACACGAGGCTCCCAATTTGGATTTCCCGGGCCTGTTGCGCAGTACATAGTTGGATTTTCTTTGCTTGAATGCTCGGTATTGATTATGTCCCAGCCAAAAATGTCGGTGTAAAAGTCCTTTAATGTATCGGCGCAATCGTATTCAAGAACAAATCTTCTTAAACGTCCATGGCGTGTGCGTTTTGGGAATCGCTTTGGAACATGGTAGGTTAAATCCATTGGGTCGCGGTTTGGGTCGGGAATCGGCGGGTCTACATGGATTCGCCGTTTTTCTTGTTCATTGTAAGGTTCTGAAAGGAAATTATCCGGGCTTGCGCCGCAACCGGGGCATACGGCGGGCTGAGCATTTTCGTCTGATTTAAAAGGAAACGCACAGCTGTAACAAATATATAATCTTAACATAATGCACCTCAATCCTTGTCATAATCGGTTTCCGGTTCTTGCCAAGTGCGCGAATCGGGACAACGCCATAGCATTAGCCTGTTACCTGCCGGGTCTTCCACCATTGCTACTTCTGCCCACGCGCCTGTGTTGTTTGAACGACTGATTATTTTGCCGCCTTTTTGAACAAATTTGTCCAGTGTCTCTTGAAAGCTGACATCCATTTCGACCTCTAACATAAGATAGGGCTTGTCGGTATCACTTTCTTCTTTGATAAGTGTGCAACTAAGATAACCGGGTACAATGCATTCCCACGAAACCCCCGCAGGACCGGTTGCACAACAAATATCCGGTGTGGATTCGTCAGGGGTTCTGCCAAGCACATCTTTGGGCAGTTTAAACATATCCCAGCCGAATACATTTACATAAAATTTCTGCGCCCTTTCCATGTCTTTGTATATCATTGTGGCGGTACGCGCACGACCGTGCAAAGATTTTTTTGTAAATTTCTTTGGCGCACGGAATGGGTATGTGGTTTTAGAATCCATATTATGTCTCCTTTATAAATTTAATTGGGTGACACCTGTAAATAACAGCGCAAAAGATAATTAGCGCGGTCACGGTGCATCATGTGGCTTAGTAAATCTTTTTCAAATGCTATGCCACAGGTATGGTGATTTTGCTGCTTTGCAAAATCACGCAGTTCTCTGTAAATTTCCGGAATGCCTTCACCATTACTGTACTTTGCAACGGTGGCATAATAACCCGCAGGACGTATGAAAGTATTCTTGCCTATTTGCGCTTTTGCGTTTTTGTCATGAAGCTTGAACGCGCCGTAGGTCTTCTTGAATGTATCGTTTGATACGTCTTCGGGTAAGACAAATTCTGTTACCCTCAGCGTGTCATTGTAGAAATTTGCTTTACAATAATTTATTAACTTGCGTGCTTCTTTTAGGTCGAAAGTGCAGTTTTCTGTACGGTAGGGCATTAGATATACGAAGTAGGCTTCGTCTTTTTCAAGTTTTATTATTTCAAACTTGTCGCACTCTTCCTTTAATGCCTCGGTTGTTTCGTGTAATGTGCTGGAGATGAGTCCCTCTAATTTTTCCAGATGCATTCTGCGCTCTACAACGATTTTCAGGTTTTTCTCCAGCACTTCCATACAGCGATTGGGGCTTTGCAAGGACAAATATTCTTTTATTTCCTCCAGCGGAACTTTCATGTCTCTCAGCGTTATGATGGATTCAAACATGAAAATTTGGCTGGGCGAGTAGTAAAAATATCCGTTTTCGCCTATATGGTCCGGTTCAAATAGCTTAATTTTTGCATAGTACAATAAAGTGGACCTTGCAACGCCACATATTTTTGCAAATTCGCCTATTTGATAATATGAATTATGCATTGCCGTTAAGCTCGTCCAGCAACTTTTTCAGGGATGCTGTTGTTAAAAATCCTGTATTTAGAAGAATATGCATGGGTAACTCCAGCGTGCTTTTTTCCAGCAAAAGCTTTGTGTGTGTATTTTCGATGCCGCCCGTCATTGCGATAGTAAATTCTTTTCGGGTTTTTTTCGCCCATTCGCCAAGGGATGGATGGTCTAACAACTCACCAAGCATTATGTTATGGTCGTAGCTGTTCCTTTTAATTGTCCCCTTCACTTTAAGCTCGCAGGAAAGAGGCAAATTATCACTTGAATTACCTATGTGGATTGTATAAATACCATCCTCTAATGCCCATTCGTCGGTATCGGGATTCCAGAAGGTTAAGTCAGCTAGAGTGATGCTTACTTCCTTTTCCTCATTGGGGGCAAGTTTAACTTTGGCAAAGCCTTTCAGCTCAATTTTCGGGTGAATTGCCGAAACATGAGGGGCTGTTACATAAACCTGCACAACCTCTTTGCCTTCAAGTTTGCCTGTATTTTTCACCTTGCATTTTACGACGATATCAGAGTCGCCCATGGCATGTGAAGCAGAGCTTAGTTTTGCGTCAGAAATTTTAAATGTTGTGTATGACAAGCCAAACCCAAAGGGTGCACGCGTTTCGATACCTGCCGAAGCATAATATCTGTAGCCTATAAAGATACCTTCGCGGTACTCTACATATTTACGAGAACCGGGAAAGTTTATATGGGATGGATTGTCACGCAGACGAATGGGGAAACTTTCCGCAAGCTTTCCGGATGGATTGATTTCTCCAAGCAATATTTTTGCCACGGCACTACCGCACGCCTCGCCACCCAAATAGGATTCCAACACGCCTTTTACTTTGTCCATCCACGGCATTTTTACAGGCGAGCCATTTTGTAATACGACTATGGTGTTTGGATTTGCCGCCGCAACCGCTTCTATCAGAGCATTATGATTTTTAGGCATGTCCATGGTGGTTCTGTCAAAACCCTCTGACTCGAAATCATCCGTTAGCCCACAAAATATTACTGCTGCATCTGCCTTTGCCGCGGCTTCACATGCCTCGTTAATCATTGCCTCATCGGGTTTTTCATCCTCAAGGCTATACCCCGCGCTAAAGGTAAGATTATTTAGGCTTATTCTCTTCGTAAGCGCGTCCCATGGAAGGTCTAAGTGATTTGCGTTCAAATGAGAGCTTCCGCCGCCTTGATAGCGCGGTTTTTTTGCAAATTCCCCTATGATTGCAATACGGCTTTTTGCGGAAATAGGCAATATATTATCCTTGTTTTTCAACAAAACACTGCCCTCTGCCGCGGCTTCTATTGCGATTTTGTGATTTTCTGCAAAATCTACAGGGCTTGCTTTCTCTACTGATTGAATTTTGTTGTACAGCTCTAAATAATTTCTAACAGCAGTATCTACATGCTTTTCGTCTAATTCGCCGCTTTTTACCGCTTCCACGATTTCTTTGTCTCCCAAGCATTCGTCAGAACCGGGCATTTGTAAATCTTGTCCTGCCGCTACCCCCTTTGGTCGCTCGTTGCTTCCATACCAGTCTGTTACCACAAGACCTTTATAACCCCATTCGGCGCGTAAAATATCTGTAAGAATTTTTTTATTTTGGGATGCGAATTCTCCATTAATTTTGTTATACGAAGACATCAGCATCCATGGCGCGCTTTCTTTTACGACTATTTCAAATGCCCTGAGATATATTTCGCGCAAAGTACGCTCGTCGATTCTTACGTCAATATTTTGGCGAAGTGTTTCTTGGTTATTTACGGCATAGTGCTTTGGCGTAGCCCCTACCCCTTCGGATTGCATTCCGTTTACATATGCCGCCGCAAGCTTGCCCGCAAGCAGTGGGTCTTCGGAAAGGTATTCAAAATTTCTGCCGCATAATGGGCTTCTCTTCATATTAAATGCAGGTCCAAGAACAAGGGAAACATTTTTGCTTCTTGCCTCGCGCCCTATAGCCGCTCCAACCTTGTGGAATAATTCAACATCCCACGAAGATGCCAAGCACGAACCCGTTGGAAAACATGTTGCGCGGGCACTTTCGTTTAAACCGAAGCGGTCATCTTGCCCCTGTTGCAAACGCACTCCATTTGGCCCGTCTGTCATAACAAATGATTTGATGCCCAATCTATCAATTGCTTTCGTGTCCCAATAACCCAGCCCGGAGCATAAAGAAGCCTTTTCTTCCAGCGTCATATAGGATAATGTTTTTTCAATGTTCATTTTGAATGCACCTCCGTTTATTTTTTCTAAAAGTGAATTTTTCAAAAATATCAGAGCGGGATGATAAAGTCATAAACAGTAATACAAGCAGTGCGATTACAATGGAGTTATATTCGCTTGGGAAGCCGAAAACCATTAGTGCAAGCCTGATTAACTGCATAATAAGGCTTCCGCAGTACACGCTTAAAATCAGATTACCTTTTCTGCTGATTGCCATACCTACGAAAACACACATCATTGCGTCAAAAATCATGCCCATAGTACCCATGGCACTAACGGTTCTTTGCACGCCTGATGTGCCGAGACTCAGCATGGCAAAAGCCCCTGCAAAAAGCCCGGCGATTAATATCGCACTCATCTTGGTTTTGACTACGTCTAAGCCATTTGTCATGGCAACATTCGCGTTATTGCCCACGGCGCGCACATTGTAGCCAATCTTTGTTTTGTAAAAAAGAATATACGCCACAACTGCGGCAACAATGGCTATAACAAATATATCGCCTGTGCCAAGAAGCCTCCATCCGCTGGGAATAAAAATACCTGTTCCGCCAAAAACATATCCCCCCGCGCTTTCAAAAATAAGCATCATTCCGATAGAAACGATAATCGTAGGGATGTTCAAAAGCTTATACACCAAACCCACAAGCAAGCCACAAACCATACCTGTGATTAGGCAAAAAATTATAAGCCCCGGAATCCCCAAGTTAAGCATAACCGCAATATTTCCGCCGATAATCGCGCTAAGAAGCACCGACGAACCAACAGAAAAATCCCAATTGCCCACTTTTATGTTAAACAATACCCCCCAGCCGAGAACGGCGGGGGCTATTGCTTGTTGGAAAAGTGACGTAATGTTGTTTGTGCCAACCATTTGCGGGGCAATCATCATCATTACAATAAAAATTACAACGGGTAAAGCAATCATTAATGAATAATTTTTTAATAAATCAGAGGCAATGCTTTTCATAATGTCACCCCATTATCTATGTTGCGCCATAACCCATTCGAGGCTGTAAAGAGCCATTAAATTTTTAACATCCTGCACGGTAACATCCGGATTATGACGGCGTGTAAGACTGCGAATTGTATCGGCATCGTATACCATGTGATTCGGATTATTGATATACTGCCTATACAGCGCGTAATCTTCGATGCTTCTGATGGCGATTAGACGCTGGTTTAACACGGTAAATCCGTCTGCAAGCGGGGTTTCGTCAACGGCATTGTAAAGCATTACAAAACTGAATAATGCGCCCGGTGCCATTCCGCTTACTATCGCGGATAACCAGCCCTCTTCAAATCCCTCTGCCATCCCGTCAAAGGTATCGAATCCTGCAATTCTTAAATGACCGGGTTCTGTAAGCCTTCTGAGTGTATTAATAATTGTTTCTCCTGCACCACCTGATGCATTACCCATTAATAAGCCGTCCATATCCGGGAAGGAGTTAACAAAGTTTTCGATATAGGCTACATATGCATGGGTTGTTCCATCAGCGGGTGCGGTGTATGTTGCAAGAATATTTCCACCTACTGCCCTCGCGCCTTCAGCAAAACCATGGTTTCTGATAGCAAGTGGTGTACCCGGAGTTATTTGACCCAAGCCGTAATTAAAACGACCTTCTTCTGCCAAAATTTTTACAAGTTCGATAGCGGCTTGTTCGTTGTCTTCAAAGCATCTGCCTACATAGAAAGGATTTGCCTGAGCCTGCGCCCTAATGTCCGCATCGCCAATATCGCGGAACATTATTTTGTAATGAACCTGATTCGCTCTGGAAAAATTGTTGATAAGCTGTACGGCATTATCATTCATTGGTAAGAAAATAATTCCTTCTGCCCCTGCCGCAACAAGATTTTCAGCGGCGGCAAGCTGTGATTCTGCGTCAAAATCGTTAAGAGCCCACATTATGTCTACATCAAGTGCCTCCGCGGCATAATTCAAAATTGCGTAAACCTGTCCGCCAAAGGCATCGTCTCTACCGTATAAAATCGCGCCAATCCTTCTTGTTCCGTCTTCGTTCGTCTCTTCAGAGCCGCATCCCGTAAACGAAAGCATTACGAAAACTAATGTTAAAATTGTTCCGATTGCAAAAATTCTTTTTTTCATTTTTTTTCCTCCTTTTATTTTAAACCATAATTTTTCCTGAGGTTCTGTCTATGGACACAACCACGACGCTTAAAAATACAATTCCTCTAATAATGTCGATTACAGACGAGGCTACCCCCCAAAGCACAAGACCATTATTGATAATGGTTAATGCAAGCCCGCCTATAATTATTGCGCGAAGTTTTGACTGCGACCCGCCCGTAAGAGGCAGACCGCCCAGCGTAAGGGCAATAAGCACATTTATTTCCAAATTCAAGCCTGTTGCCGCAGAAACGCCACCTCCCCTTATTATTGATAAAAAAGCCGCAACCCCGACAGTAAAGCCGCTAACTAAAAACGCAAGTGTTTTGTAACGGTTTACCGGAATTCCGCTGAGTTTTGCAACTTCTTCGTTAGAGCCAATGAGCTTGTTATACTTGCCTATTTTTGTGTATTCAAACAGGATATAACCTGCAACAAATAACACAGCAACAACTGTCATGTAAAAATAAACATTTTGCAAAGGAATAAAGCTAGACGGTAAAATCATTCTAAACTGCTGGTCTGTCCCGCGAGCAAGCCCCCTACCCACAAACATTATGGCAAGCCCTGCCAAAAACGCAGGAATCCGCGCCTTGATATGCAAAGTCGCAGTTATAAACCCGCACAGCATTCCCACGGCGATACATATGGGCAAAAGCAGAGCAAAAGACGTGTTGCTTGCAATAATAAAGGCAATAACAGCACTAAGGGCGCACGCACCCCCCAGCGAAAAGTCCAGATTATTGTGTGACATTACAAAAATACAGCCAATGCCTGCGACAAGTATTATTGCGGACTGGGACAAGATATTCATTAAATTAATCGCCCTTAGAAACCTACCGTCGGTAGTGAGCGCGAATAAAATAATCAGCAAAACCAAGCCTAAAAGCGGCACAGCTTTTTTTATTAGGTCTAAATTTTTCACGCGCACACCTCCTAAATTATTTTTTCGATAAGCATACTTTCCGTAACATTATCTGATTGGTTAAACTGCCCATTTATTTCGCCGTTTTTTATAATCAGAATACGGTCAGACATGCCCAGCAGCTCTAACATTTCTTCCGAAACCATGATGATGGATTTACCGCTTTTTATTAACTGCTCCATTAGGCTGTAAATTGCGGCTTTTACACCGATATCTATACCTCTTGTGGGACAGTCCATTATGAGAATGCTTGAATCGTTTGCAAACCATTTTGATAGGGCTACTTTTTGCTTGTTACCGCCGGAAAGCTCTTTTGTAAGCTGGTTGATGCTCTGCATTTTTATTGATAAATCCTCTGCTACTTTTTCAGCAATTTTCTTTTCGCTGTTGCGTGTTATAAAAGGGCCTTTTTTGATATTGTCCAGCGATGCAACTGCGATATTATCTTTTATGCTTGTGGCTAAAAACAGGGATTCTTGGTCTCTGTCTTTCGGCAGGTAGGCGACTCCATTTTTTATTGATATCGATGGAGTTCGTAGCTCTACCCCTGTTTTGCCCAGAGTGATTTTTCCGCTGTCCGGCTTAATTGCCCCGAAAATAATTTTGCATAATTCATGCATTCCGCATTCGGTTAACCCGCCAAAACCAAGGATTTCACCCCTGCGTAGCGTAAAACTGATATTCTTTAGTATATTTTTGTAGCTTACATCCTCAACCCTCAATACAATTTCGTCGCTTGCATAGTTAGAGTTTTCAGACCTGTAATATGCCCCTTCAAAATCACGCCCTATCATTAATTCGCGCATTTTTTCGGGCGTTAAATCTTCGCCGTAAATCGTATCAATGTACTTGCCGTCCCTTAGAATTGTCGCCGAATTACACACACGCTGTACCTCTTCTAAGTCGTGGGAGATAAAAACAACTGCTTTTCCTCGCTCTTTCATGTTTTGAATTATGGCGTAGATTTTATCCCTACCCCTGTGAGACAGAGCGGTTGTTGTTTCGTCAACGATTAATATTTCAGGGTCGGCGTACATTGCGCGGCATATTTCCACAAGCTTTCTATCTTCAAACGAAAGCTCGTCCACCGGCTGTGATGCTTTAATATTGTCAATGTTCAATTCTTTCAAAATACCTTCGGCGGCAGTATTCATTTTTTTCTCACTCACCAGCCCAAACTTTGCAAAATAACTTTCCTTGCCAAGAAAAATATTTTCTGCAACGGTTAAGCCGTTTATTGTGCCAAGCTCTTGTACCAAGATAGAAATACCCGAATAGCTTGCTTCGATAATCGATTTTGGCGCGAAGGGCTTTTCTTTATAAATCATTTTGCCGTCGTCCGGCTTTACTGCCCCGGTCATCATCGCCATTAGCGTAGACTTCCCTGAACCGTTTTCGCCAATTAATGCCCGCACTTCACCACGAAAAAGCTCCATGGATACGCCTTGAACAGCCTTGGTTGGCCCATAACTTTTTGTTAAAACATCCAATTTCATTAAAGCATTTTTCATGTTAAACGCCTCCGAGCCGTACTTATACTATTTCCATGTAGGAAGCTCTATTTTGCTATGCCTTGCAAACGGTTCACTCACCGCGATTTTTCGGGGAAATCACCCGAAAAACGCTCGTTCG
>JGI24703J35330_11748076_pt1 | contig 10414 bp, 6 predicted proteins | sample TergutNt197P1_FD_35330 | JGI IMG/M metagenome (IMG submission 35330) | reverse complement strand
TAGTGGTGGAGGATCTAATTTTAGGTCGAGGCTATCTAGTTTAATTCAAGTCAGGACAAGATCAACTTTTGATACTATGGTTGCGAGATATTTGGAGCAGTTTTTGGGTGAAGATGGAAATTGGGATTTGTCGAAGATTGCGATTGATTTACTCAGGTATGGTGCATTTAATGATCTAACTGAAATTCAACGTGCAGCACTTATGGAACTATTTTCAAAGTTAAATTATGGTGAGATTGTATGGATTGTAGAAGTTGCGGTAACACCGATCAATGGGCGTAGAGAGGTTTTTGCGTTTTTAGATGGACTATCTCAAGAATTTATTGCGAAATTAGCGGAACAATCGCAAAGTTTGTGGGGATTGACATTAACAGAGCGAGGAGAGCTATTTGAAAATGGCCTTCTTGATTTACTGCGAAGAACGCAATTGCTTGTTTTTCTCGCAAACCTTGATATGCCTGAGAGTGGCATGTTTATGTCGGGATGGCTTATCGAAAGTATTGACATGAGTAATTTTCATTCAAATGATAATAATGCGACGATTACTTTTAACAGGGAAACGTTCCATTTTTCTGGTCTTACTGCTTTTGATGGTACAGGATTTGTACGTGAAGCTTTCCAAAGCTTCTTGAGTGAAAGATTTGCGAGCAAAGAAGAAGATTTGAGAAACTTAGCTGACAGATGGTTGTCATGGTTTGTGGATGCGGGTAAATATGGAGCAGGCTTCAATCCAGCAGCAGCACTAGCAGATTTGGTTGCGAATGGTATTGAGTTGGGTGCTGATTTTATCAAGCTTTTGGTTGACAGCGGTGCAGAAGGGATCGAATTCTTATTAACTCTTATGTTTGAATTAGAATCAACTGGCGAAATAAGTTCACTAGAACGATCTTATTTTAACTGGTTACTTGCGGGCGAACTAGGAACGATTGGAATGTCAGTAGTAACCGCCGATACGCCTAGTGGTTTCCGAATAATCGTTAATGAAAACACTGCGAACTCAACAATAAGCCTAGCTTGGTGGGAATCGCAAGGATATTCGAAAGAAGAAGTTATCAATATTTTAATGAATTCGAACCATCCTAGAAACAGCGAAGTATTAAACTTTTTTAAAGATGGGAATAATTCAGATAGGCGGGCATTCACACGCCAAATAGAAAATAAGTTGGGAAATTCTGAAATATTTATGAATATTCAAGCAAACTTCAATCATCCGAGTTTGACGCCTAATACGCCGATTCGTTATCTTCCACAAGATGTTTTAAATTACTTACTTGAACAAGTTTCAGGAGGGCAATAGAATGTCGGAGGGAAAACTTGCGATTATATTGTTTATAATTTTGATTCTCGCATTTAGTGGATTTCTTATGATCAAGAACACTTATCAACAGTATCATGAAAATCAGGAATTAATGCAGCTAGAACGAGAAATACGAAGAGAAAGAAATGAAGAACTAGTTAATGCATACCTACTTATTGGAGAATCAGTGACTATTGAGGAATATTCATTAGGTGTCTCGATCACAGGAATAGTCCATATACATCGTTGGATATCTAGAATAGAAGATTATTCACGCTCCGAGGTTATGAATATTCTGGCAAGTGAAGATGTGATAATTACAGGAACAGAGACAACAAATTCAGTGATTAACCTTGCCTGGTGGGAATCACAAGGTTATTCTCGTTCTGAAATTATAAGTATTTTAATGAGCACGAATCATCAAAGTTATATGATAGTACTAAACTTTTTAAGAGATGGAAATAATCCAGATAGACGGATATTAATTCGTCAAATGGAAGATATGTTGGAAAATCCTGAAATATTTACGAAAATCCAAGCAAACTTCGATTATCCAGATTTAGCACCCGATACCTTTATCGCTCACCTACCTATGGATGTTTTAGTATGGTTACTTGAACAAGTCTTAGGGGGACAATAAGGTGTCCGAGAAAAAACTTGCGATTATATTGTTTATAATTTTGATTCTAGCATTTAGTGGATTTCTTATGATCAGGAACACTTATCAACGGCATCATGAAAATCAAGGATTAGCGCAGTTAGAGCGAGAAACACGAAGAGAGAGAAGTGAAGGCTTAATTAATGCATAAACACTTATCGGAAAACGGTGACAATTGAAGAGCCTTCATTAGGCATCTTGATTACTGGCATAAACCATATACATCATTGGACTAGTAGAAGGTTACTCTCGTTCAGAAATAATGAATATACTGGAAAGTGAAGATGTAATAATTACAGGAAGAGAGACAACAAACTCAAAGAATAACCTTGCATGGTGGGAATCGCAAGGTTATTCGAAGGAAGCAATTATATATATCCTTATGGATTCGAATCATCCAAGCCGTAGGGCAGTATCAAATTTTTTTACAAATTCTGGAAATCCAGACAGAGAACGGTTTCGTTTCAATGTGATAAATTTATTATCAAATGAAGAAACATTTGCCGAAATTCACTCTAATTTTAGCCACCCGAATTTAAAACCTGACACCCCTCTTGAGGAACTACCTGATGATGTTTTGAATTTCTTACTTGAGCAAGTTTTCGGATGGAAATAAGATGTCCGAGGAAAAATTGGTGATTTTACAACTTTTGGTCGTCATACATACTCATGAGGGAAATTTGGGGGAGAAGAACGCGAGTATTTAGAGCGAATTGATCGCACAAAACAAAAACGGCTCTCAGAGGAAGCTTGGTTAAGAGATGAGGTAACCTTAGAAGTTGCACGAAAAAAGCAATAAGACCACGATAAAAGACCACCATTTTATCGTGGTCTTTCTACATTGACTCAAAATTCGAAATCACTGCCTCTGCTACCTTTATCCCATCAATATGCGAAGAAATAATTCCAGCCGCATACCCTGCACCATCTCCTGCTGGATAAAGGCCAGATATACTTAAAGACTGCATCGTCGTCGGACTTCTTAAAATACGAATCGGGGAAGCAGGTCTTGACTCGATTGCTGTTAAAATTGCATCATCCATGTCGAAACCGTTAATGCGTTTTGCAAACGAATGGATAGCGTTGATTAAATTCTCACTAACGAAGTCTGGAAGGATGTCGTGTAAGTTACATAATGTTACGCCTGGTTTGTAGCTGGGAATAACGCTCCGGATTTCTGTGGAAGGGCGTTTGGCTAAGAAGTCAGACATTAATTGAGTGGGAGCATAGTAATTACGCCCCCCTAGTTTGAATGCTTTTTGCTCTAAGTCACGTTGAAAATCAATCCCTGCAAATAAATCTTTTGATGGCAAATCTTCAAGTTTCACTGTAACTACTAACGAAGAATTGGTATTAGGCAAGGCTTTGTCTGACTTTGTTGAACCGCTAACGATTAATCCGCCGTAATCTGTACCAGAAGCGAGAATTTGACCACCTGGACAAATTGCAAATGGTGATACTTTGCGGCCATCAGGGCTTAGATATGTTAAGTTGTAACTCGCTGGGTCGATTTTTGGATGGTAGGCATATTCGCGGTATTGCGCCCTGTTTAAAACGGATTTTGGGTGTTCTAAGCGAATTCCAACTGAAAAAGGAAGTGGTTCCATGATCGCACCGTGATCATCAAGCATTTTATACGTGTCACGAGCGCTAATGCCGGTTGCCATTATGACGTGATCACTGTAAAGGACGCCGAGATTATTTGTAAAAACGCCCGCAATTTTATCTTTTAATATTAATAAATGCTCAACTTTTGTTTCAAAATGAAATGTGCCGCCAAGACGAATAATTTCATTTCTAATTGAAATTGTAATACTCGAGTAAACATCAGAGCCTAAAATTGGTTGGTCGCTCACAAAACTATCTTCGTTAATTTTACTACTTAGCATGAAATCTGAAATCATCTTTTGCTGTCGTTCATCTTTGTTTCTTGTTCTTAAAAGCCCAGCGGAAAAAGCGGCAGCTCCACCTTCACCAAACTGTATATTTGATTCTTTTTTGAACCCAATTTTGCCGAAATTCTCGACTGTGTATGTCCTTTTTTCTAGGATCTCGCCACGCTCTAAAATAACCGGTTGATAACCACATTGTGCGAGTAATAAACCAGCAGCCATGCCAGCAGGACCTGCTCCTACGATGATTGGTCGCTTGGTCGGTGGGATTTTTGCAACACTTGGCATTGTATAGGAAATAGGATTTTGTTTGCGAACGTTTTGAAGATTTTGACTTATTATAAACTGTTCCAAATCTTCTGTTAGATGTATGTCAACTGAGTAGATAAAACCAATTGCTCCATTGCTTCTTGGTCTTGCATCGAGAGATTTTTTGGCCAGGTTAAATGAGATGAAATCTGATTCTTTAATTTTTAGTCGTTTCGTTACTAACGTTTTTAATTCATTTAATTCATTATCAGTGTCGATATGAAGCCACAAATTTAATATTCTTAGCATAATTAGCGCCCCTTGTTTAATTCATAATCAGCTATAACAGCCTCAGCAACTTTGATGCCATCAACATAAGAAGATATAATACCAGATGCATAACCTGTACCGTCTCCTGCAACAAATAACCCGCTCACGCTCACAGATTGAAGCGAAACTTTGCATCTCGTTATTCTAATGGTTGAGGATGGACGAGATTCAATACCTGTTAAAACTGCATCATCCATTGCAAAACCGTTAATTTTTTTCCCAAAAGAATTGATAGCTTCAATGAGGGCAGTTGAAACATAGTTTGGTATTAGTTCACGAAGATTACATAAAGTTACACCTGCGGGATAAGTTGGTGTAACGCTTCCGAGCGATGTGGAAGGTTGGTCTTTTATAAAATCTCCTAATAGTTGAGCAGGTGCCTTAAAGTTTCTTCCGCCCATAGCGAAAGTTTTTTGTTCAAGGTCACGTTGAAAATCTATTCCTGCGAGTATATCATCACTTGGTAAATCTGATAAATTTATTTGAACTACCAAGGCTGAATTTGTATTTGGGCTATCCATTGACGATTTTGTTGTACCACCTACCATAAGACCTCCATATTCAGTCGGGCAAGGAACAACTATCCCACCTGGAGAGATAGCGAATGGATAAACGGTTCTGCTAGTGGAAGTACGGTAATTTAGACTATAGCCGGCGGGCTTTAAATTTGGATGATAGGCATATTCACGATATTGAGCACGGTTTATCACGCTTTTTGGATGTTCGATTCTCAAACCGACAGCAAAAGGAAGTAAAGACATATCAATGTTATGATTTTTTAAAATTTCATAGGAATTACGTGCGCTAATTCCGGTTGCAAAAATTACATGGTCACTATAGAAGACTTTATTCTTATCAGTGATTACACCTTTTATTACACCCTGGACAATTAAGAGGTTTTCAACCTTAGTTTTGTATAAAAATTCACCACCAAATTCTTTAATCCTTTTTTTAATGTTAAGTACAACGTCATACATTACATCTGCGCCTAAAAAGGTATGATCTTCATAAAATGCACTATCATGCACTTTATTTGAAAGTTTAAAGTCAGAAATGAGTTTTTTTATCCGCTCATCTTTTGAAAACTTACGAAATAACCCTGCTGAAAAAACAGCGGCCCCACCTTCGCCAAACTGCATATTTGAATATTCTTTAAATCCGTGATCACCAAGCTTTTCAACGGTAACTCTACGATCTTCAAGTTGTTCACCTTGTTCAATAATAATTGGCAAATACCCTGCCTCAGCTAGTAACAACCCAGCAGCAAGTCCAGCAGGACCAGCCCCGACAATAATAGGACGGGCATCTAACGTTGTTGTTAATCTTTTTGGTGGTATATAGCTCAAGACTTTCGAGATGCGGATGTTTGGAAGGTTTCTTGATAGTATTTCAGTTTCTAGATCTTCCTCAAGTAAGATATCAACAGAGTAGATGAAGTAAATGTTGCCATCAATTTTTGGCCTTGCATCAAGTGATTTTTTTTCGATGACTAGCGATAAGATATCGTTTACTTCAATTTTTAACGTCTGTGCAACAAGTTTTGACAATTCAGTTTCAGGTCGGTCAATACTCAGTTTTAGGTTTAGCATTCTTAACATAATTTTAATCCCCTTTTTTATGAAACATAGCTTTTAAATATTTTTAGCAGTAAATAGACTTGCATACGCCAGCAATGGTATTTGCCATTAAAAATATTTAATAAGATAAAAGGCGAAAATCAAGCGTGAAATTCACCTTCTATTCTTTTCTTCAAATTACTTAGTTTTTTTAATCTTTGAAATCACACTACCTGCTGCGATTAATGCAATTCCTGAGGTAGTTACAAATCCAGTTACAACAGTTCCTGTTTGTGGTAAACCAGGTTGGCGATGATTAGTTACAACAATTTCTTCGCTTTCAATGTCAATTTTTACATCTAGTTCGATATCTTCGTTTCTAGTTGGTTCATCATTGCCTGGGTTATTAAAACTCGGAAATGATGGTGGTGTTGGTGAAGGTGTCCATGGACGTGTCGGACGATTATTCTCAGGGTTTACTTCTCCTGGCGTTGGAATCGGCACTAAATATTTACGACGTGTCTCATCTTCTTCACTAATGGAATATCCTGGAGGTCCTGTAACAGTAATGCGGATGTAGTCTCCTTCTCCATATGGTGGGTGATAGATTTCAAAATCCCAATCATCTGGTAAGTTTACTACTTCTTTAATGTAAGAGCATGTCGCATCTTCTGTGTTTGGAATATAGATATCAATCTCTCCATCTTCATTTACTCCACGGTCGTTTTCTCCATCAACATTTACGTTATAAAAACCTTCTTCATCATCAGGTGCTATAACAATGCCTGGAATTGGATTAACAGGGATGTATTCGTCTATTTCTGGAGTGTTGGTTTCTGGGTTGAAATCTGGTAATTCACAATCACCCTCTACCCAAGTTCCAGGTTCTCGTAAATACTTGTCAGATTTGTCATCACCAGGATTCCATTCAGGATTTTGAACTTTTTTGTTTTTATCGTCTGTTACATAATCACCAGGCATATATACTGGGCAATAGAATGTTTCATCTGAATATTCTTCACATTTATAATCAGCATCAGGATTAGGTAATTGGCCCTCTGGACAAATTCCAAAATCAGGAGTACTAGGATTTAAATCAGGGAATGTAACTGTTGATTCACAAGTTCTTGAATCTTCGTTCCACTCTGTGTCTTTTCCACAATCTTGACTTGGAGGCAATACTGCTTCGGGTGCAGGTCTAAAAGGATTATAAAGGGTGCTGCTGATTTTACCTTCTGTCACCCTAAAACCGTTCTCAAAAGGCGCAGTAGCCGGAAAAGTTCGTAATGTAGAAGGTATAGATGCATTATTACGTGTTTCTGTTTGTCTTTGTGGCAATGCACCGCCGCTCGGTGGAAGAATATATACTGTTCCAGCACCGTTAGAACTTACTAAAACACGTTGCCAACCACTACGATTATTCAAGCTGCCAAAATGAGGAAGCACACGATTAGGCAAAAAATATAACCATATTGAGTGTCCTGCAGAAGCAGTGGTTGATTCGACGCGAACGCGGTCTCCAAGATGAGTAACTGTGAAATTATTTCGATAGTTACGTGGTATGCCATTACTTGTAGCATATCTTGCGTGTTCTGGAAAATGTTCAGTTCGCCAGTAAGTTCCAGCGATTTCCCACTGTGTTGAGATGCGTAGGTTTTGCGAACCATGATCTGATCCAACAGTAAGGACACTTCCACCTGGTGTTGAAATTGTGCCGTTATTAAGAGGCATAAAATCTACTTCCAAGTCAATTTCAACTTCATAACCTTCATCGACAAACTCATAATCAACTTCTGTTTCAAAATCATATAAATAATCGGCTTCATGCGTTGGAGCTTGGTAATATTCATAATCATATGGTAATTGTGAATCAGTAGCAAATGTTGTTACTGAAGACGCAAAAGGGCTAAATGCGATAAGTGATGCAGTAGTGATTTTTAAAGACTTATTTAATTTTTTCATTGGTAATACAACTCCCGTCTATTGACTTAATTTATATTTATAATAGTTATAAATGGCACAACATCGTGTTGTGAATTAAGTGGGCACCCGTTTAAGGGGTGAATATCTGAGAGCTCCGAATTCAACGGAGAAAAAATGCTAGAAGCATGACTGAAATTTTGTAATGAAAGGTAGCTACTCCTATTTAAATTTTCAAGACATTTTCATTCTACTGTACTAACAAGTACTATTATAAACGAATGTACTACTGAATTCAACCAGCTACGCAAGATAAGAACGATTTCAAAGAGAATTTTTTTGAAAAACATTTTTGTTTTTTTTTTTTTGACATGTTTCTGTCGAATATTGCCATATTCTATCGTGATAATATAACGAAACAGCCATTCTACTGTTCTAGCACGAATTATAGCGAAACAGAAAAGTTCATTTTGAAACGATTTCAAGTTCAAAGAAAGGTTTTGAAAAATGAAAAATTGTGATGTTTTCTCTGTTTTTCTTGAATTTTGAAAATAAAATTTTACAAGTGTAGCCACCTGTATTTACGGCTACTTTTTTAAAATATCCGAATTCGCAACGGAGTATACATGAATTGACGAAAATGGTAATTTGAGTTTGCTCATAGAAAATTTCGAAGAGAAATATAAATGTCGATAAAAAGACGAAAAATGGCTTTCAAACATTTTTTTTGATTTTTGGTACGCTTTCTTTTGAATTCCACTTTACAATGAAAATGATTTATTGTATACTGTAATTGAAAGTCGTTTTTTAATGATTTTCATTACTATATAGGAGGTTTTAGCATGAGTAAAGTAGTCATCATTGGTAGTAATCACGCCGGAATTGCAGCAACTAATACAATTTTAGGCAATTACTCGGATTTAGAGGTAACTGTTATTGAGCGTAATGATTATATCAGTTATCTTGGTTGTGGTACAGCTTTTTGGGTAGCCGAGAAGCTTAATGGTCCAGATTCACTGTTTTATAGTTCCAAAGAAAAGCTTGCTGAGGCAGGTGCAAATGTTTTAATGGAAACAACTGTTTCTTCGGTTGATTTTAATAGTAAGTTAGTGAAAGCAGTCGCAAAAGATGGTACAGAAATTCTCCAGCTATACGATAAGTTGATTTTGGCAACTGGTTCACGTCCGATTGCGCCAAACATTAAGGGTATGGGTTTAAGTAATGTGCATTATGTTAAGACATTCCATGATGGTGGTGAAATTAACGAAGCATTAAAAAGCGAAGATGTGAAGTCGGTTGCGGTTATTGGCGCGGGATATATTGGTGTAGAGCTTGCTGAGGCGGTTGCGTTAAGAGGTAAAAAGACATATATGTTTGAAGCTGATTCATCAATTTTACCTGGATATTATGATGAGTGGTTCACAAAAGATATGCAAGAGGTTATGCAAAAAAATGGAGTAGCGATTCACTGCGCAGAAAAAATTGAAGAAATCAAAGGCGAAGGTGCGGTTACTGGTGTTGTAACGAATCTTGGCGAGTATGATGTTGATATGGTAATTGTGTGTGTCGGCTTTATGGCAAATACCGAGCTTGGTAACGGCGAAATTGAACTCACCAAAGAAGGTGCATATAAGGTTAACTTAAAGCAAGAAACTAACATTAAAGATGTATATGCGGTTGGTGATTGCGCAGTAGTTTACAGCAACGCACTCCAAGATACTGCCTACATCGCCCTCGCAACAAACGCTGTAAGAAGCGGGGTTGTTGCCGCTCATAATGTTGGTGGTACACCTCTTGAATCAGCTGGCGTTCAAGGAAGTAACGGTATCTCTATCTATGGTTATAACATGGTGTCAACAGGCTTGACCAAAAAAGCGGCTGAGGCTTTAGGGTTTGATGCAACCCATACCGACTATGAAGACTTGCAAAAGCCTGGCTTTATAGCGGATGATAATCATAGTGTAAAGATTAGAATTGTTTATGATAAATCTACTAGGCGAGTACTTGGTGCTCAACTAGCATCATATAATGACATTTCTATGGGAATCCATATGTTCTCTTTGGCTATTGCAAAGCAAGTTACGATTGATGAGCTTAAGTTGCTAGATATCTTCTTCTTACCTCACTTTAATCAACCGTATAACTATATTACGATGGCAGCTTTAACGGCAGAGTAAGGTCTAACTAAAATTCTAGGCAGGGTAATCTTGTCTGGGATTTTTTTTCGTCATTTAATGGGAAATTTGTATATTTATAGCAGTTTGGTGCATAATAAGTTGGTCTCATAATTCGTCATTTTGAAATTTATACAAGAAATTTTATAAAAATTGTTGACAAATGAAAAAATATAGGTTATAATGGTTTACATATTGATACTGATTATCATTAACAAATGATTTGCTAATTGATGTGAATGATAAACTGTTATCAAGAAATAGGAGGCGATGACCCATGTCATTAGTAGGAAAAAAATTAGAAAACTTCACAGCAGATGCATTTAAAAATGGAGAAT
>JGI24703J35330_11748077_pt1 | contig 10415 bp, 4 predicted proteins | sample TergutNt197P1_FD_35330 | JGI IMG/M metagenome (IMG submission 35330) | reverse complement strand
ATGTTTGGTTAAAGTAGCATGCGTAACATTCGGTGTACTTCCAAATCCTAACACAACAATTTGAATTTCTAATTGTGGAATCTGTTCAGTTGATAAATTAGTGACGCTTTGTGAGAGACTAGGTTTTTCCTCAGGTTCATTTCTTAGCATTTGAGCTTTTTCAAGTACATCTCGTTTATTTGCTCTACTCATTGCATATAAAAAACTTCTAGCAAGTAGCTCTCCTGTTTTATCATCTTGATATAAAGCCATGAGCTCTTCACATTTTTTTTTAGGTACAGATGAATCTTTTTCTAGTAGATTGATGATATTTGAGCAGATATCATCTTTTAAATGTGGGTTTAAATCAGGAACAACGATATCCTCAAAATAATGAATGGCATTGGTTACCACCTCAGGTCTAGCTGATGCTTTTTTTATGATCTCCAATACATCATTGTTTTGTTTCACTAAATTTGTAATCATTTTTGCATTGATATCAGGTGATCCCCCATCAACCTCAATTGACTCAAGCAAAAGTCTACCAGTAGCCTCTTGCGTACTATTTTCAACTAATCCAGTTTGCATTAAGCGTAAAAATGAAGAGATATTGAAATTAATCATATAAACGTCCCCTTTAATTTCATAATTAGCAAAAGCACGGCAAAAGCGCTGCAAAAATATGGCAATTACTTTTGCTTTGTCTTTTGTTATTATTTTAACTATAATCAGAAATAAATTTGTAATATTTCATCATTATAGCATACTTTTTGAAAGCGCATTGTATGGCGAGTGTTTTTGAAGAAAGAAAGTTATCTACAAGACGTTTTATTACTGATTATAAAAAAAATCACAGGCCTGACTAGCTATAAGGGCATGGGAAACAAATATTGAAATGCACTAAACTTTTAGTGTTGCAATATGAAGATCCCTATTTCCTTATGCGCTTTTTTAGGTGATCATTATATTTGTTTCTCATTCCCTTCTGCAGGATTTAGGCAGAAAGGAAGATAAACATGAAAGTAACGATGAAGTACGATCAAGGTGTTAAAAAAGATGAGGTTATCACCTTAGATGTTCCGAAAGCAGAATTAGAGAAAATGGTAGAGATTGATTATCAGCATCGGTTGGCATATGCAACTCATGATGAAATTATACTAAAGCGGACACCACAAGAAATCATTGAAGAGTGTAATCGACAAGAATATAGCTCATGGAAAAAACATAACAGATATAAGGCTTCTCTTAAGAATGAAGAGGAATCAGCTGAAATAGATGTACTAGATATACTTACTGATCTATCACAAGTAGAAAATTACCAGAAACAAGATGATTATGATGAGATTTGCCAAAAAATTCGAGACCTCCTTAATTCAGAACAAGCAGACATGATTATCGCCATTTTGATAGATGGGATGCGTGTGAAAGATTATGCAGCTAAAATTCAGGATAATCCTATTAATGTGTCTAAACGATTTAATCGTATTAAAATAGCGTTAAAAGAATTGTATAAAAATGAGGTCAGTTAGCCTGAAAAAGAATGCTTAGAAAACACTTTCTTTAAAAAGTTTTTTCAAAACGTCTCATTTTACCCTTCCCCGTGTCCTATAAGTAGAGGGTTAAAAATTTTCGTTCTCAACAAATCGAAAGCTCTCATGTTCTTTGACAAAGAAAACAGAGTAATCCTCTGTAGCATAACATCAATCATTAATGATTATAGCCTCTAACTGGCTGATTGAGGTTGTAGCAATCGAAAGTTAAATTTTAAAAAGGAGGGGCATGTTCATTAAACATAAATAAACAAAATTAGGAGTGAAGTTACAATGACAGCAGTTATTAAAGTACAAAAGTTTAAATGTTTCATTTTAGTAGGATTATTCATCTTTATACCACTGATACTAACAGGCTGTAGAAGCCAAGAAGATGCAGCTCAATTCGAGAAGCCTAGTCAAGAGCTAATTGATTTTGTAAATGAAAATAACGAAGAGTTTTTGCGCCAACACGAAGAAAACGATGAACTAGTCGAGGTTAGTATCAGCTATGAAGTTGGAGATGGCAACGAATTGCTTATTATCACAACACATCACATAGAAATAGATAGTGAGCAAGTAGTTAGAGATTTTGAAGATTCTTGGTACGGAGGTGAAGATGTTTTTAGTGAAGGTGTTAACGATTTAGCCCAACAATTGAATGTTGATGAGCTACAAGTAACATTTATCATTCGAGATATGAATGGCTCTGATATCGCATCAAGATCTTTTGAATCACAAATAAACTAAGGAAAGAGAGGTTTATATATGTTTAAAAAATGGAAACAACGACTTAAAAATACAAATCACAAAAAAGGAAAAATTGCATTAGTAATCGCACTAGCAATGAGCATCATGACCCAACCCCTTTTACCTACGATTGTAGAAACAGTTGAAGCAAATCGCATTGGATCTAGGGAGGCACACAGTGTTCAAGACGATCAATCTATGAACCCACTTATGAGCGAAAGAGAAGCTTTGGTCTATCAAGGAGACGATTTTCTAATCAATTTAGAAACTTCTCCCGACCAAGATGTGATAGATAATGAAGTGACACCTGTCATTATGACTTATGAAGTAGCTGATAAATATGAGCCAAGCTATGATGATGGCGAAGACGACTCAGGGTCAATAGCGGTTTCAAGTAAAAAAGCATATGATAACAGTGACAAAGAATACTATGATTTGCTTTTTAATGATGACAAAGAGCAGATTATTCCAGAATTACCATCTAACCGAAGACATCCAGAACTAACTGCAAATGAAGCATTACGCGCTGATTATTTAGCAGGAGACATCCAATTTTTAACAGTAGGTGCTGACGGCTCTAGTTTGTACTATGACTTAGAACCCTTAAATATTCCAACTGATCCAGAATATATTGTTGATGAACTAGCGGCTGTATGGGAAATTGGGATTCATCCGAGTCTTACCCAAATTACACCTGAGGATAGAAATGCAGTAGATGACTTTGAAAACAATAGCATTCATGTTGTTGGGCGCAGAGGAGTTCATCAGATTTGGGAACGTTTTACAGTTCGCTTTGATGGTGAGGTAGTTATTGCTTTTTGTGGTGAAAGATATTTACCATCTCCTGTGCAAAATGCAAATTTTACACCTGTTGAAACACGTAATGAAGACATTCGTAGAACATTGTATTTTGCAGCAGATATGTTTGGTAACGATGGCTTTACTAATCGGGATTTTACAGATGACGAAGCTTTAGCAACGACACTTGTATTAACATGGTTCAATAATTACGGAAATAACACAGGACGCAATTATACAAATTCACCAAGTTTCAATTTTATTGCACCACCTTATCCTACTGGTGCAGTTATTACTTCTCATAGTGTAAGTGATCCTAGAGGATTCAACAATCCTTTAATTACAAGTCTTTTTAATCGTGTAATGAGTAATGAAGAAATACCTGACCGTAGTGTATTTAGAGGCTTTAGATTAAGGACTAGTGATGGTCATCAAGATCTATTTACAGGTTACATTGCCGACACTGGCTATGTTCAAGTACGCAAAAATTCAACTCGTCCAGACCTAGTTGCATCTAATCCACACTATTCAATTGAGGGAACAGTTATCGGTGCATGGACAACTCGTGAAGCCGCTATTGAAGCTAGTTCAAGTAATCGTTTAGGTCGTTGGATCACAGATGGTAGTGGTGTAGGTCGCTTATTTACTGGAACAATAGCTAATCCTAATTTTACAGGCTATACAAGGCTTTATGGTATTGCCGGGACAAGATTGTTTGTTAGAGAGACGCATGCACCAGATGGTCATTTAATAGATGATGCAATCCGAGAAGTTGTGATTGGAGTAGATACGGTAACAACTGCTACATTTACGAACATTGCTGTTTTGGGACGTATCCGTGTTGAGAAACAAGATTCTAGAACAAGCAATACACCACAAGGGGATGCAAGTCTTGCTGGTGCGACTTTTGGTGTATTTCAACCTGGTACGAATGTACAAGTAAATACAATCACAATCAATCAGGTAGCTAATAATGGTGTCCATCATGGTTATTCTGGTTTACTCCCTTTAGGTGATTGGGATGTTCGTGAGACTACACCAGGAATTGGTTATACGCTCAATACAACGACTTATCGAGTTCAACTTAGGTTTGAGAATGATACAACACCTGTTGTAGTCACACGTCAAGCTGTTCCTAATGAAGTTCAACGAGGAACATTAGAGATATTAAAGATTGACTCTGGTAATAACCACAATACACCACAAGGAGATGCAAGTCTTCAAGGTGCAGTTATTGCAATCTATAACATAAGCGAAAACCCAATCTACTTATTAAATAATGGTGCATGGAATGCGACGACAAATCGCTTTACTGGTACATTTGGTCCTCTTGTACCTGTTGGAGGGCGCATAACAACAATAACTACTGATGCCAATGGTAGGGCTAGCTTACCTAACTATTCATTACCATTTGGTACTTATCGTTTAGTAGAAATTAATCCTTCAACTGGTTATTTATTAAATAATGGTTGGAGTGCAACAGTTACTATTAATCAAAATCGTCAAGTTGTTCGTTCTGTTAACTTACCGCAGGATGTTTATTTAGGTGGTGTTCGTGTCCGTAAAGGTGATTGGGATCGCATGCAAGTAAGAAATGGTACTGATGATCCTTCTGTTCCTCAAGGTGATGCGAGGTTAAACGCAACATTTGCGATTTATAATATGAGTGAACAACCCATTAGACCTTTTGGTACTGGCACTCCTGTAGCAGTAGGTACGCGTGTAACGACAATTACAGCTGATGGTGTGACTGGTATTGCTCAGACACCAACACAAACTGGACAAAGGCCTAATAATACAGCAAATGAATCTCCACGTCAGATGTTGCCATTTGGTAGGTACCAAATTGTTGAGATTGATCCGATTACAGGTTATCATGTAACCCATCCAAATGTAAATAATGGTCAACCTTGGGAGCGTACGTTTACAATTCGTTATCATGGGCAAATCGTTGATTTAACAAATGAACCAGCACTAAATGTTGTTTATCGTAACAACATCATGATCGAAAAACGTGATGCGGAGTTAAGAATCTCTGATGGTATGAGCGGTGAAAACTCTCTAGCTGGTATTCAGTATGCCATCTATAACCGTTCAGATCGTAAGCTCCTATATCGTCCACACGGTGGAGAAGCTCGTTGGGTTGAGGTAGGGGATAGGATTACAGTTATCACCACTGAATGGAATGAGCTAGCACAAGCCTATACAGCTCAAACTCGTGGTCAGATGATTGATGGCTACTATCATGCGGCATTATCTTTTGGTCGTTATGACATAGTAGAATTAGGACATAGAGATGGCTGGGGAACAGATCGTGCTAATGAGTTTTATTATTTCACCGATCGTGAAGTTCGTCATGTAACAATTCGTACACCATTTACTTGGGAACGTGATTCACATGAGACAGCAACAAGTGCAAATCCAGATAACTTCTATCGTGAAACAACACAAAATGACCCTCTAAACTGGTACAACTATAACATCCGTAATGATTTCCGCTTCGTTAAGATTGCTGAGGGTTTCGCAAGAAGAATGGACGTTCCTTGGGCATTAACCAATATCACAACTGGGGAAACGCAAATTTTAGTCACCAATCGCAATGGTGAATTCCGTTCCTATCACGGATGGAACCATAATAGAGATAACCTAAATACCCGAGTGGTAGAAAACTTCTTAGCTGTTGACCCAAATGAAATTACTGAGGAAATGATTATAGACTGGTTAGAAAATCCCTATGATGAGCAAGGTCGTCGTCGTGAAATTAGTATGGCTGATTTACATGAGCATAGTGGCGTATGGTTTGGACGCGGTGCTCGAACAGGGGCTCAAGCGCCAGTACAAAATAGTTTACAATTCGGTGCGCTTACTTATGGGCAATATATTTTACGCGAGTTACCATCTGATACAAATGCGCCAAATGATTTAAACGAAGGATACCATTTACAAGTCATTGAATTTGAAATAATGAGATCACTTCCAGGTAATACGGGTGGTGCTGGTAACAACTCAACTTTAGCTAATGGGCGTCCTGTTTACACGATTGAGCTTGGAACAGTTACTAACTGGGAAACTCATGTATGGTCGGAGGCAGAGGATGCTGATACTAGAACTCAAATGTCATTTGCTCGCGATGGTGAGGTGATTATTAATGATAGAATCTGGTATCGTGGTTTGATTCCTGGCGTTAATTATGTTGTTCGTGGATTTGCAATGGAATATCCATCTGGTCGTCTGTTAATGATTGATGGTGAAATGGTTGAATCAAGGGCAACCATCACGGCATTATCAACAACAATCCCTCGTAGTGTAAACTTAACATTTGTCTTTGATGGCACAGATTTAGCGGGTCGTACGATTGTTTTTGGTGCTCATATTTACCGTGAAGATACAGGGCAGTTGGTCGCAGTCCATCGAGATATCACTGATGAGGATCAAACGATTTTATTCCCTGAGATTAAAACGGTGCTTACTGATGCCGAAACAGGTATAGATCTGATTTACGCCAATGGTGAAGTAACAGTTAATGAGCGAATCGAATGGTCAAACTTAATGGCAAATCGTCGCTATGTATTAACTTCTTACCTTTATGATGCTGATACTGGTGAAAGATTTATGGGGTCTGGGAGACATGAATTTGTAACACGCGGATCAGGTCTTAGAGCAGAACCAAACGAAGGTTATGCAACCATTCAATTTACATTTAACGCTGATGAACTTGCTGGTCGTAGCCTAGTCGCCGTTACAACACTAACACAGGCTAACATGACACTTGCCAAATCAGCTGAATTAACCAATGAATATCAAACCGTTAGATTCCCAGATGTTAAAACGATGATGGTTGATGATCGCTATGGTGTTGATCTCATTAATGCTGATGGCGAGGTAACATTAATTGATTATGTATTTATTTATAATGTCATTGCTGGTCGTGAATACATCGTCTGTGGTCGCCTAATAGACACCAAAACGCTAGAAGAATTCCATGAATCAGTCTGTGTGACCTTTGTGCCTGATACTACTAATAGTGTACAACGTGTTGAATTTACCTTTGATGCAAGTGAGCTTGCTGGTCGCAGTTTAGTTGCTTTCGAAAGGTTATACTATTCGGCAAACAACGAAACAAACCCAGGTGATGAAGATATTTTAATCGGAACTCATGAAGATCCAGAAGATGAGTATCAAACCGTTTACTTCCCACGTCTTAAAACAACAGCCTTCGATGTTATCACGGGAACTCAAAGTGGTATTGTTGCGCCATCTATGACAGTGCGAGACCGCATATACTTTTGGAACTTAGTCCCAGGACGTACATTTACCATTCGCGGTGCAATGATTGACCGTGATACAGGTGAGGCAATTCTTTATAACGGTGAGCCAGTGACATCTGAGATTACATTTACTCCTGATGCAGCAGATGGCTACGTTGACTTGTACTTCACACTAGACTCTAGCGATATGGCTGGTGGCAGAGTTGTTATCTTTGAATCATTATACTACCTTCCAGATGGCAGACCAAATACACCAGGTGATACTGACATTCCAACAGAGCGCCCAGATTTACCAGAAGATGGCATTCTTGTCGGTGAACACCATGACCCAGAAGATGATAACCAAACAATTTGGTTCCCAGAAATGGAGATTACGACACAAGCGTGGACAGGTGAAGAACCAAATCAATACTTCAATCCATGGGACTCAGAAATCGAGATCCATGACAACATTAGAATGGTATTTCGTAATGTGCCTGAAAGAGTGACTTTTGACGCAGCCTATCAAGCTACAGCATGGGGTGTTGTCCCAGCTGAAACTCCGATGGGTGATATCTCATATCGCTTTGATGATCCAAACTTCCCTGACCAATATGTTTTTGAAATCTGGGTATCACCCCGCAGGCGAGTTACTGTAACAGGTAATGAGCATGGTGAAGTAGTGATTTATACGACTGTAAGTACAACCATTGACCCAAGGGAATTACCAGCTGGAACTAGGATTTTTTGGTCAGAGGTCCTGTACCGTGTCATTGACCCAGAAGCGCCAGTCATTTGCCCACCGACTTCAACCACACCAGATATTGTCCCTTGTGAACCTGTGTATAACCCTGAAACAGGTGAATATGAATATCCAGAAGATTGTGTGAGACCTTGTGTGCCAGAGTATAATCCTGAAACAGGGCAATATGAATACCCTGAGGATTGTGTTCCTGATGAAATCATTGTTGAAGATTGTATTGTAGATGATGATTACTATCCACAATATGAGCACAATAAAGACGGTAGTGATCGCAACCAAGACTTATGGCCAAACCAGAGACCTGATGCGCCTACACCTATGCCAGAACAACCTCAGCGACCAGAACAGCCAAACAGACCGCAACAACCTCCACGTTTACCACAAACAGGTACTAATGGTGGTTGGATACCAATTGTCGCAATAGGTGCTCTAAGCATTGCCATCGCTATCACAGCCACTATCATTAAAACTTACAAGTCGAAAACAAAATAAGGGATAGATGAAAACAAAAAGAACAAGCCGATGATTTTAAAACGATGAAATCTAGGCTTCTTCTTTAATCTTAATTAGGAGGAAAGCATATTTAAATGTATACATTAAGATTTCAATTACCGAGCAAAGAACACGAGCATTATGCTGAATTTAAAGCCAACTCAAAGCAATTAATGAAATATTTAACATCAATTAAACAGAAAAAAAGTTCCTACTGCATGACAGAAGTAGATGCACTTTTTAATGAGATCGTCACAGCCTCAGGTATTAAAGGTAAAATCAGTCTTGTAGTTGTCGATCCCGCTGGAGAACCAGAATTCTACTGTATCGTTGACACGACAAATAAAGAGGCGTTATCCACACAACTATTAAAAGAATTTATTACCCTCATCGACCATGAATCGTCACAGCTTTCAAGGATCAAATCGGAATTGTCAGCAAAAGAAACTGACCTCAACTTACATGAGGATGGTGAAAAAAAGAAAGATAGAAAGGAAAAAATCTCTGAAATCGAAGCTTTAAAGGATGAAAAAGATGAAATAAACACCAATCTTTTTCTTTTGAAAACAGGAATAGAAAACACTGCTCAAAGCCTTAACATCCCAATTACCACTAATGGTGAAGCAACAGTTTTAGATAATCTCGATGGTGGAAATGTTAAAGTAACCTTTAAGGCAGTGATAGAAAATGGCATGATTACATTGAAAAAGTCAGTTTATCACTTGAACAATGAAGTATCAGATGAGGAGATTCCTAAAGAAGCTGAAGAGACCTCACTTGCTCAATATTTGGATATTTCTGATTTTACTGAGCTTGTAAATTTGCGCAATCAGCATGAAACATTCGAGTCAATGATTCAAAGTGGAGATACCTTTATTTTTGAATACTTCAACTTAAATGAGGATGACCTGACCTCTGCAAAAAAACGTAAATTTATTCAAGAAAACTTTTCAGAAAAAGCGCATCATCTCCTTGCGACATGTTGCAGTGATACACCAAAATTATTAGATGATATGTATGATCTAGCTAGAAATCAACTAGAGACAGTATATGTGGATCTAAAAGAAACTAACGAAATTATTCTTCAACAAACAATAGATGAAATACTCACGACAACTAAAAAGCAAGTTGACATCGAAACAGCTACTTTAAAAGAGGCATTAAGAAATGAATATAAGGAAAAAATGAAGGCACTGGATATCGCTCAAAAAGCTAAGTATGAAAAATTAACTCAAGCTGCTACGAAAAAGCTTAACAGATGCGAAATACAAAAGTTTACACCAGAACAAGAAGTTGAGTTGATTAATCAAAAAAATAGTGTTCGATCGATGATTACAAACACTGCTAATCATATCATGCAGGAGCATGCAAATAAATTTGATAACCTGATGTCCGAAATTCAAGAAGCATTGGATGCCCAAAAAGAGGCGTTTGAACAAAAATACCCACTTGATGAGGCTTTGGTTGCTAACGAACAAACGTTAAAATTAAAACAGCTTGAAGTTGAAAAAGAAAGGTTAGCATATATTTATAAGCAAGAACAACAATTTGCTGCTCAAAAAGAAGCCTTTAATCACTTTATTCATCAGCAACAACAAGCTAACAAAGAAATGACTGATCAGTTTAACCACATGCTACAAATGAAACAAATGAGTGAAACATCCAAAATAAGGAGAATGGTCGTTGCTTTATTTTTATACATGCTTGCGATAACGACTGGCTTGGGTATGATGCTTTTTATGTAGTATCCAATTAGTAACAAAATGAGGTGATGTGAAAAGCCCTTTTGATCCATTAGCTTAGGATCAAAAGGGTATTTTGATGTTATCATTTGCTTTTCAAACAATAAACAAATTC
>JGI24703J35330_11748078_pt1 | contig 10424 bp, 4 predicted proteins | sample TergutNt197P1_FD_35330 | JGI IMG/M metagenome (IMG submission 35330) | reverse complement strand
GTGAAATCCATAACATGCGCACGAAAAGGAGATTATTTATGAAAAGATTAATAAACAACTTGAAGCGACTAGCACCACTCTTTTTAATGATGTTACTTGTAGTTGTAACTATTCAGATGAGAGGGGTCTGGGCTTTAGTAGGTACACAGACTAGCGATGAAGTAGATGTGATTGAGATTGTTAAGGAAGAATTAGGCTATGTGGGAATTGAACCTTTTGCTCTTATTCATATCCCTACAATACCAGTAAGTGAAATGAACGGTGCTTCTCTTACTGCGCCTAACCCTGCTCACTTTAATGCACCTCCTATTTTCACTCAGCAGGTATCTAACTTAGGAACAAGAAACTCTTTTTCTGTTGAATATACGCCACCAGAAGGATGGTTTATTTATCAGTGGCAATTGACTTTTGTAGTCTCCAATTGGCAAGGCATCACGGTGGACGGCAGTACTGGTTTCAGGTACAACCTTCCACCTGGTGTCAATCGTTATGAGGGTGGTATTTTTGGACATGCCATAGGTGGAATGGTTAACGACTATGATTGGTATTTTTGGGCGCCACCACCTACTTTCCATTTTAGACTCCATCCAATCCCACCAACCATCGAAAAGACATCAGTTGTTACCTCAGGCGAGATCCCCGTATACAATGGTGATATTATCACCTTTACAATTTCAGTAAGAAATCCAGCTACAGGACAAGGATCGTTTAATAATTTCTTCTTCGATGATCATGTACCTGCTGGACTTGCGCCAATTGATGGAACTCTGAGCGTATTTCCTGCCGTAGCAGATGGTGGTGCTAGCATTTCAGGTAATCGGGTAAGTGGTGTATTGAATTTACCACCTGCTAACGATAAAGAAACGGGTGGTGTGGTGACGATTACCTTTCAGGCAGAAGTAACAGATAGGGAATTGGCAGAGGCAACGGGTGGCGAGTTTATCAACACAGTACACTTGTACAATCCTGAGCGAGAGAGAATATCAACTAGCATGTCAGAAGGAATTCCAGTGGCTGATCCTGAGGTTACCATTGAGAAGGGTGTCAATGCAGATGAGGTGTATGCAGGCGATGATTTAACATATACATTAATTGTAAGAAACACAGGAAACGTGCCGCTTTACAATGCGGTTGTAACAGACCCGCTTATGTATGTATTTCCTTATTTAGATTCAGATGGAACAGAGATAGTAACAATTGAGTTTAGTGATGGTAGAACGCCAATGATGATCCACCTTGCTCAGTTGATCTTAGGTTATAACATTGGTACACTAGGTATTAGTGAGTATGCAACACTTACCTTTACTGTGAGAGTTGCTAATGATGCGTACGGTGGTACAGTGTTAGATAATACCGCAATAGCGAGTGGGACTTCATATGATGATGAAGAAGTAAACGCTTCCGACAGTGCTATAACAAGAGTTAATTCAGAGCCAGAAATTGAAATTCTAAAATCAGTCAATACAGATGAGGTTTTTGCTGGTGATGTTCTAACATATATGCTAATCATGACAAACACAGGTAATGTCACGCTTCACGATGTGATTGTAATAGACCCACTTACAGCAATGCTTTCTCATTTAGATTCAAATGGAACAGAGACGGTCACGATTGTTTTCAGTGATGGTAGAATGCCAATCACGACTACCCTTTTTGATTTAATCGCAGGTTACAACATCGGCACTCTAGGTGTTACTGAGTATGCAACACTTGTCTTTACTGTAATGATTGATGCGGATATCTACGCGTGTACCGTGTTGATGAATACAGCAACAGCCATTGGCATTTATGAAGGTTATCAAGTAAACGCTTCCGACAGCGCAACAACGCACGCTATTTCAGAGCCTAGCATTTCAATTGCAAAGGCAGCCGACCAAGAGGAAGTGTATGCAGGCTATGATTTAACCTATACATTGGTTGTCACAAATACAGGCAATATTACCCTTAATAATGTAACAGTAAGAGATCCGATGATCAACATGATTGCTTATTTGAATTTGGCTGGGACAGAAGAAGTAGCTGTTGTGTTCAGTGATGATAGAGCGCCACTCACATTTCACCTGATGCAATTGATGTTAGGCTTTGGTCACAACATTGGCACATTAGGGGTTGATGAATATGCAACGCTTACCTTTACTGTGACAGTTGATGCTGATGTTTACGGAGGTACAGTGCTAAATAATACAGCGACAGTGACTGGAGTACCAACTAGTATTGCCTCATGTGATGTTGGTCCGGCAGTAAGTGATGCTGATAGTGCCTCAGTGCGTGTCATCTCTGAACCTGATATTTCCATTGTAAAGTCAGTGGGTGAAGCTGAAGTGTACGCAGGCGATGATTTAACGTATACACTAGTCGTGACCAATACAGGAAATGTCACCCTTCACAATGTGATCGTAACAGACTCGCTCACAGCAGTGTTGCCTTATTTGAGTTCAGGTGGTACAGTGCCAGTTACGATTGTATTCAGTGGTGATAGAACGCCAATCACAATCACTCTTGCTGAACTGATGTCAGGCTATAATATTGGTACGCTAGGTGTTAGCGAATATGCAACTCTTATGTTTAGCGTGACAGTTGATGCGACTGTTTATGATGGTACAGTCCTACATAATACAGCAACAGTCAGTGGGATTTATGATGGTCTTTCAATAGAAGATGATGCTTCTGCAACAACGACAGTTGTAAGGCGAGAAGCAATACCACGATATATTTTAAGAGAACTCATCGCCGAAGCAGAGGCGAGAGTCCAAGCTAATTACACCCCTAGAAGCTGGGCAGATATGCAATCGATGCTTACATTTGCACGTAGTGTTTATAACAACCCAAACCTACAAGGTGTGCAATATGATGAAGCAGTAATACTTCTAAGAGCTAGGTTAGATGCGCTTGTTTTAAGATAATTGAGTTTAGAAAATAGAGATAAATAATATAGGCGTGTGTTTTCGCAACTATATTATTTATTTCTTTAACTCAACTTTCCCCACTAAATTACAAGGAAGAACGCCATTATGAAAACAAGCATCCTAAAATTTACACTCATCACCTGCATCATACTAATCCTAATGCAAACCATATTCATTATCCTTCAAACCCACTTCTTAAGCCTCTACAACATGACCATAAGACCCCTGACATTTGCTATCCTTGCCATTACCATCCATGTCTTTATCGGACGTGACTTGCGCACGATTCGTGATGCTTCTGTGGCTAATAAACTTGGCTTACTGTTTATCCTAATGCTTGGCTTTGCAATATTAATTCTTGCATTTAGCGTAGGTGTAGGATACAATAGTATGGTAACAAATGGATCGATTATTGTACGAAACCTATGGGAAATCGGCTTAATTGTTGTTTTAGGTGATTTTATCAGATACACACTCATCAAACAGGCGACAGAGAAAGAGCGTCGTATCATTGTTTTCATGCTGACAACTGTCCTTGTATATAGCCAAATAAATGAAATACATCGCATCACCCATGGTAATATGGGGGTGCTTGATGCCTTCTTTGAGTTGATTTTCAGCCCCCTTGTCATCGGTAGTGTTGTGAGCTACTTTGCGATAAAAGGTCCTTTTCTACTCGTTGCCTTAGTCAGCTTTGTTTATACGATGACACCCTACTTGATGCCGATTTTACCGACTGTTTCTCTCGTTGCCTTTTCAATCATCATCAGTATCTTGGCATTTATTTCAGCAATTATATATTATTTTCTATTTGATAACAACAAAAAGCCTAGTGAGAAAATAGCTGAAAAAAGGACAGCTAGATACAATAAAAAAACCTTGCTACAGAGGGGAATGACAATCGCCATCATCTGCTTGATCATCGCATTTGTTAGAGGGATGTTTCCTATTTATCCCACTGTCATTTTAACCGAATCAATGACGGGTACCTTTAATAGAGGAAGCTTAGTCTTTATCGAAAGAATTAGGCCTGATGAAGTCTTTAATCGCATTCGAGAAGGAGATGTGATACACTTCATTAGCCATACAGGCATTGAATATGTTCATAGAGTAGTTGACATAACATACGATACTTACGGTGAACGTCAGTACATTACCCGTGGCGATGCTGTTTATTTAACGGATCCATCTCCAGTACCACAAAGCTCAATCTTAGGAATTGCACACACATTTTTGCCCTATATTGGGTATCCTGTGGTACTTTTAAATGAAAGAAGGTAGAAGGATGAAGCTGATGAAAAAGAAAGAAAAATCTTTAGAACTATGGCAAGTCGTCTTTTCCACTACTGTGATTTTAATGCTGGTTGCTACGGCATTGGCGCATCTAATCAGCCTCTCTACTCATGAACAAGACACTATCACCTCAGAAGCATCAGGAAGAATAGAAACCGATGTCAGGGTCTTTTATATCGAAAATGAATCATTTCCAAACAACCCTATTTCAGAAAACCTTAACTTTCTCATGTCATTTACCGACTTTATTGAAATGGAAAGTCGTTTTTTGGCACGCTTGAGTGAAGAAATCGAAGTTCACTATACTTATACCTCAGTTAAGCGCTTAGTTGTCCGCTACCGTGGCTCCTCAAGTGGTGAAATGAATCCCATTGTACTTGAAGTGAATGAGCCGTTATCACATGTCAGCAACACCGTAATTGCACAAGAAATCAGCTTTCCTAATCGAGAACATGATGGCTCTGAGGGAACATATGTCATTTTTCCGGAAGCTTATGTGGACACTTTCCTTAACTTTGTAGCAGAGCAAGAAAGAATCATGAATGAAGGGACTACTTCGCGTGGACATGCGAGCTTTTTTGCTGAATTACAGATTGAATTTGTTTACGAAGTAGCCATACCCGATTGGGGAATAAATGAGCGACTAACTAGCGGTTATCGTTTACCACTTCTGACGGAGGTGTATTCGATTGTTCCTTTCGGAGAGAGCACTTTCAACGAATGCTTAGAAGTCCCTATCCCTTCAACCAGGCAAATTGCACTGCCGATTGTGATGCTTTTTGTCATTATTTTTTCTGTGAACAGCTACTTCTTATTTACAGGGATCAAAAAACTAAGCAGTGAACCTGATGCGTTTAGTAGAGAAGTTTCAGAAATTAATCGAAAATATGCTAGCGAAATCGTGGCGTCTAAAACATCGTTGCTTCAACTAACCTCCTTAGAGGCTCAATACACTTGTATAGAAATTGATAAATTTGAATCGTTGCTCAACCTAGCAATTAATACGAATGCACAAATTATGAGCTATCGTGATGAGGGGCGAGCAGAATTTGTGGTAGTGAAAGACGTATTTATTTATTATTATGAAATTTTAGCAACTAGATGCGATGCTTCTCTGAAAAGTTCAACTATGGAAGAAATGACTTAACAAGTTTCTTGTAATTTCATTCATTTCATTGTATAATGGTGATAACGATTACTCTAATAGTACACAAACTTCGAAAAAATAGCTTATAAAGCGATTTATAATATAAATAGAAGGGGGCCTCTTTAAAGATGTCGATAGTAAAAAAGGTTTTAATCTTATTCACTATTTGTTTAACAGGATTTTTCTTAGTAGCTTGTACGAGCACCGATTTAGTAGTGCCATCAGAACAAGTGGTATTAACATCCGAGGATGATATTGAAGGGTTAGTAGAACAATCAGCTATGACGCATGGTAGTGATGTTGAAGGTTCAGTAGAACAGTCAGTTGCGATACATGGTGGTGATGTTGAAGAATCGCTAGAACAGTCAACTTCAACACCTAATCGTCATACAGTGCTTGATGTTAGAGCAGATGCCAATGTTGAGAATCAAACGATTGATTTCTACTTTACAAAAGTAAATGAATCAGGAGCACCCTTATCAGGAGTCGTCTTTAATCTATATGCTTATAACGAGGCAACAAATACTTGGGAAGCAACACCAATAGCAACAAGAACAAGTGCTGATGCAACAGGTTTAGTTAGCTTTGACGAGTTCACTGGAAATAGGTATAAACTTGTTGAGGTAGCTGCTCCAACAGGATTTATTCGACCAGCGGGATATTGGGTCATTAACATTTCAGGTAGTGGTGAAATCAGCATCATAGCGCATGGAAGAAATCAACCAAACTTTACGGGGACGGCGGATTCATGTGATAATGAACCAGAGTTGAGCATGCCTGATGGTTTTGTAATCCCTACGACAGAACACGCAACGTTTGCTGATCCAGATTCAGGTGTCATTTGGCGGGTTTTAGTGGCAGATGACGGTGATGGGAATGCCCTTATTATTACTGAGGAAGCACACTCTGCTGGAACATATCCATTTACAGGAAATCATCCTTTTCATTCTGCTGGATTTAATCCTACAGGTTATATCAACGTGACATTGCGTGGTCATATGCAAAGGTGGGCGAACCGTGGGCTTTGGGGACACGATGGCATCGGGATGGTTGGCCCTACATTGCGAAGTATGGCATTAGATTTTGAATTTCAAGATAATTTTGGCAATGCTGTTGATCGCAACACGTGGAGTGCAGGAGTTGAAATCCCTATGTTGTTTGGTGGTGGAACTGGGACGATTGCTGGGAATCAAAATAATTGGATATGTACAAGAGAAAATGCTAATACAACTTGTCCCTATCGTCGTGCCATCTCTCGACCAACTGGAGAACCAGGCGCTACTTTTGAAACAGACTTTGATTCAACGGTTACCCCCTTATTTACACTATCACGAACAGAAATTGCCACATATTTTTCTGGTCAATCATTGGTAGTCTCTGGGCTTGGGGATTGGTGGACACGTTCAACAGCGGGTACTGCATCACCAGGTCAATTACAGCGCTATACATTAATGGTAACTGGGACACATGGCATTTTTAATTCGCATCCAAGATGGCATGGGGCACGTATGCGTCCTGCAATGTGGATCAGATTACCAGAAGCACAAACTTGTCCAATCTCGTGGACATTAGCAAACCAACCGATCCAACTCGCGATTCACCCAAATCAACCCGCCAACCCATCCTACATAGAAGTCATACCAGATTTTTCAGATTCAGATTTAGAAATTATGATTACACTGCCAGATGCGGGGAGTTATCATATTGCTGTAGAAATGGACTTAACAGATGACAGTTACACAATAACAGCCACAAATCCAAGCGGTGAAACGATGGATCTAGGGACGATGGCAACCACACGCAACGCAGAAAGTGGTATTGTCACCATTTTAGTACCAGAACAATGGGAGCCAGGCCATTACACACTACGGGTAGAAGAGGCGCGTGTAGGGGGAGAGACAGCAGTAAGAGAGAATGCGTTTACGATAACGGCTACTAGCGATGATGGTGGTCGACAAATTTTTGGACCAGAGCCGTATTTATGTGACCCAGCAGGCTACACGCTAACAATCAATCGCAGACTTGGATCAACACCTGAATTGCCAACAAGTGGAACGCCACTAGTAGGGGTCCCACATCGCATTGAGCTGGTACAATTAAGAGCTGATGCAGACTCAGCAAACCCAACCCATCCAGAAAGTTATGAACCAGTACCCGGTTTTACTCAACCAGTCGCACCTATTTTAACTGATGAGAATGGTCAAATTGTTTTCACGACAACGACCCGTGGCATCTGGCGAGTAACAGAGTTAGACAATAATATTGTCCTAGAAGAGGACCGTATGGCAACATTCTTAATCGGTTTACCACACCACGTAGAAGATGTAGGATGGCAATGTAGTGTTACTGTTTATCCGAAAGCCATTAATGAAGATCTAGGCTACCCAACAAAAGAAAATATCATATTTAATGGCGAACTCGCAACATGGCGATTTGGTGCTAATATCCCGTTAACCATTGAACATGCAACCCGTTTAGATATCGTGGATGACTTAGACCCAAGATTAACGTTTATTGCAGATTCAGTAGTAGGAAGCTTTACACTAGCAAATGGAGATACGCCAGGAATAGCGGGAGTAGGAACACAAACAGGTGTACTACTAGAAGTGGATCATTTTGAAGTCATCCATGATCAAGTGGCGAATGCGTTAACCATCTCCATGACAGAAGCAGGTCTTACTCATCTGGCAACGAATGGACTCTTAAACGGTCAAGGAAGGGTTTACTTCACCATAGAAACAAGGGTAGAAGTTGATGAATCTCAGCAAGTAGGCGTGATTACGAATGCGGCTAGATTCTACTATAACAACAGGAATCCATTGTCTGATAGTGACAGCATAACAGCATTAGCGTTAGAAATTTTAAAAGTAAATGTAGCGGACCAAGGTTTAGAAGGCGCTACATTCCGCTTATATAGAGAAGTACAAGCAGAAACACCCGGTGCAATACGAATCCCACGTCATGACATCTATGTACTACCTATCCTTAATACAGATGAAACAGAGCGAGAAGGGACAACTAATAACGATGGCATTGCCTTAATCCGAGGTATTTATGGGGCTAATTTATGGTTAAGAGAAATAAATCCCCCAGTTGGATATCGCATCATATCGGAATGGATGCCAGTCAATGTGAGCGATGTGACACGCCGAGTAGAAGATAATATCATCACATACACTGTAGATGTACGCATTTATAATGAACCAGCAAACGGTTGGAGATTACCAGCAACAGGTGGGGAAGGATTAATGGCCTTTACAATAGTAGGAATTGCACTCGTATCACTGGCAGCATTTCTGCACTTAAAAGGGAAAAAGAATAAGAAAGTTTGTGATTAAACGCTAATCAAAGGCGATAGTTAGAAGTGCTTACTTAATAGCACCTTCCTAACTATCGCCTTTATTTTACACGCTTTCAAAGTGTAATTCCTTTTTTAGCAGGGTTATTAATAACATTGCCTCTTTGATCAAACCTCGAACCATGACAATGGCAATCCCATGTACGCTCGGGATTGTTCCAATGTAGCTTACAACCCATATGTGAACAACGGGGCTTGCCGATAGCTGTTAGCCCTTTCGTTGCAGCATTAAGATTGGTAAAAAGCTGACGTCTCATGATACTACGACTCGGGTTATAAAGGGCACTCCATTCACTTTTACCACGGGCAATCAAATCGGTTAAAACTTCGGCCGCAACCATTGAACCTGTCATCCCCCATTTATTAAATCCAGTAGCAACATATAAATTTTCGCTCTTTTTTTGGTGGCGTCCAATATAAGGAACATGATCTAAACTCATACAATCTTGGGTTGACCAACGATATTTTTCTGTTGCCATCGGGTAATTTTTGGTGGCAAAATATTCTAGTGTAGCATAGTTTCCCCCTTCTTCACCAGTTCGATGGCTTCCACCGCCGACAAGCATCAAGTCATCATAAGTTCTCAGAGAGTAGCCACCTTTGCAAGCATCAATATACATGCCATCTAAAAGTGGCGCATTCTCTATCGCAATGACATAGCTCCGGCTTTGATACAGCTTGGTGAAGTACAAACCTGGAATATTGACAAGAGGATAGTGAGTTGCTAGTATGATATATTTCGCCGTAATGTTTGCGTTTTTTGTATAAGCAACATTGTTATCAACCTTGTGAACAAATGTATGCTCATAAATGTCTAAATCCTCAGCGAGTGCGTATAAAAACTTTAATGGATGAAAATACGCCTGGTTTTTCATCGGGAGCGCTCCAACAGTTTTTAACGGAAATTCGGGGATTTCTACGATCTTTGAATCAATTTTTAGACGTTCATAAGCGCTTGCTTCACGCTCGAGTTGCTGTTTGTCATCAACTGAGTAAACATAGGCAGTTTTATTTTCAAAATCACAAGAAAAGCGCTCGGACAATTTACGGTATTTTTCAAGTGCCCTAGTCTGAGAATCATAATACATCTGCGCTTTTTCTTCTCCAAACTTCTGAATTAAATCGGCATAAATAAGACCATGTTGTGCTGTGACTTTACCCGTTGTATTTTTAGTGACACCCTCACCAATTGACAATGCTTCAACAATGATACTTTTTATCCCTTTTTCTTTTAATATGTGTGCAGTAAGGATACCACACATACCACCCCCAATAATGAGAACATCAACTTCTAGATCATGCTCCAATGTTTTTCGTGGTTTTGCTTTTGTTGTTTCACTCCATAGTGAATTCATAATTAGCACATTCCTTTTCATATCATTTTATATGCTAGTATGTTCCTTTTTATTGTTGGCAATACACTGGATTGATTAACTGACTTAAAGTAGGTGAAATTAGCGTCATGTTATAGCATATCGTCCAATCTCTTATGTCCTAGCTTTTTTCCCCCTGAAATGAATCTAATTGCGAAGCTTAATCGCAGGATGGGAAGCTTTTAATTTCTTAATCCCATGCAAAGCTCCAAAGGCGATGGTTACCTTATCTTTTTCAGTACTAATCACGACACCGTCTCCAAGCTTGTCATGGGTTATTTTATCTCCAGTAGCAAATATTTTCACCTCACCTAAATTAACGCTTGTTACTTTAGGTGTAGGCTTGC